>Ga0302220_10000072_pt1 | contig 93153 bp, 133 predicted proteins | sample II_Palsa_E1_3_FD_194572 | JGI IMG/M metagenome (GOLD analysis project Ga0302220, IMG submission 194572) | Peat permafrost microbial communities from Stordalen Mire near Abisko, Sweden - II_Palsa_E1_3 | ecosystem: Environmental > Terrestrial > Soil > Palsa > Peat permafrost | place: Sweden...
AGGGGTTTTCTGTGATGCGCAAGCGTCTTCTGTCTGCTGCCGTCGCCTCGATCGGCATGGGTCGTAGCTATGGCTCGTATGGCACGTATCAATCGTTCGGTTGGCACGGTGATCCGTGCGTGCCGGTGTCGCCAACCGTCTCCAAAGAGCGCAAATGCGCGCAATGCAAGGTCGGCATCGTGACTGGCCGCCACTGCTTCAAGTGCGAAAACTCTAAGAGGAAATGAAATGAAGTTCATTCAAAAGCATCCCCTGCCAGGGCAGGGCGGCTGTAGCTCACTCAACTTGCAGCCCGGCTCAAAGATCGTCCATATCGGCCTTGAGGGTGAGCAAGCATACGCATATTTCGATGGACCTTGCTCATACAGCGCGCCCGTCTACTGGGTCGTTGAAATCGTGCGCGAGGGTCAATCGTACGGCGACAACACGGAAGTGATGGGCTCATTCGATGACCCGATGATGCCGCCGAATTCAGGAAATCGCTTATTCGTCGTGGGCCGTATCAATGGCTAAGGTCATTCAAAAATTCCTTCTTCGTCCTCGCGGGGTTGTGCATACCGAACTGCTCCCGATTGGCTCATCGGTGACGCGTATCGCCATTGAGGACGGCTCTCCGTACGCATGGGTATGGATGGACCCGGCCGCGCCGCGGGACTGGCTGGTGGACTTTCTCGTCGTCTGCACGGGGGACCAAGTAGAGGACGCCGATCTCTATTGGCCGGTCAACTCATTCGCCGCTAACGATCTGCGCGCGACCATCTGGCATGGCCTGTCTCGCTGGCGCAAACAAGTCACCACATTACTGGAGCAACACGCGCATGGCTGACAACATCGAATTAATCATGCCGCGCATGGCGAACGTCGCGGACCTCGTGCCGTACGGCCGAAACGCGCGCACGCACTCGGACGAGCAGGTCTCGCAGATTGCCGCCTCGATACGCGAGTTCGGATGGACGAACCCGATCATTCTTGGCACTGGCAATCGCATCCTCGCAGGGCACGGGCGCCGTCTGGCTGCGTTGCTCTTGCGTCTGAAGCGCGTGCCGGTCCTCGATGTCTCGCATCTGACCGACGAGCAGCAGCGCACGTACATCATTGCCGACAACAAGCTGACGCTCAACGGTGGGTGGGATCTCGAAGTGCTGAAGCTGGAAGTGCTCGAACTCGGCGCGCTCGGCGTTGACCTGGAGATTACGGGGTTCTCGGACGACGAACTGAAGGACTTGATCGATCCTGAGATTGACCCGCCAGAGGCCGAAAAGGGTGATGACGACCGTCCGACGTGCCCGCATTGCGGCCAGAAGTACAACGAGCAGCCGTAATCAAAAAAGCCCTTGAATCTGCGTTAAGCGCAGAGTAAGATCGGTCCTTGCAGCAGAAAAACCAAGGATGTACCGAGGATTCTGCTGCAGGAGACGCGAAATGTTTCGTATTGACGAACTGCCGAAGGGATTAGACGCCCTGCAGAAGGCAACCCCGAAAGACCCCGTGCCGACCGGCTGGAAGTGCCCGGCCTGCCAATCAGTCAACGCGCCGCATAAGGACCAGTGCGGCTCATGCAACCCGAAAGTACCGAAATAAGGACCCCAGTGAAACCGTTTGATCTTCAAGCCGCTCTTGCGGGCGAAAAGTTGGTGACGCGCGATGGCCGCGAAGCTCTGGACTTCCATCACTTCAAATCTGACAAGAGCATCAACCCGTGCGCCGCGATTATCGGCGGACAGGTCTATTGGTTTGCTTTGAATGGCCGCTCGGACTCAAAGGGCGAAGAACTTGACGCTGACCTGTTCATGGCTCCGCGCAAGCGCACCGTGTACGTGAATGTCTACGACCACGCTGGCGACGTTGGTGGCGAAGGCCCGAAGGGAACCAAGGCGTATGCGTTCGATGAGGAGGCTGGCGCGATCAGCAACTCGAAGCACAACTCATGGGGGCTTCTGGCAATCGCTTTCCCGGTGGTGATTGAGGAGTAAGCGTGTTTTCCCGGCTTCTCAATACGAACTCGCATCCGCCGCGCTGCTTCTGGTGCGCAACTCATTGGGTCGCCGGGCAGTGCCCGAACAAATGCAACCCGTACAAATTGGCTCGCATATGAACCTCGAACGCAAGTCGCTGAAACAGCGCAAAGAGGAAGCCCGTCGCTTCTTTCTGCAGTTTATGTCCGGCTGCATCGTCGGCTCGCTGATCGGCGGCGCACTGAGCGCAACCATCTATTTCATGAAACAAGGTGGCCTGTAATGGCAATGACGCGTATTGAGCGCGAGATCCTGACGCGTGCTCGCAAGCACATTGCCGATGGCATGCATTTCCGCATTTGCTATGCGATCAATGACGCGTCATGCCATTTCATGCGCGGGCCGGAATCGCATGTTGAGGCCGTCAAGAAAGCACGCGATCGCCTGCGCTTTTTCATTATCGAATCAATCGGAAACCGCTTCGGATTGGAAGATTGGGTTTGCGACCAAGACAATGAGCACTCGCATCTGTGGCGCGACCGCGACGCAATGAAGAAAGCGCGTCTTGCGTGGCTCGACTGGCTTCTGGATGAGCCGTGGACCGAGCACAAGGGCGGCCTGCAGCCGTTGATTGGTAGCGAGCGCGTGCAGGTCCGCTTTCGCAACGGCACGGAGCCCGACCCACGACCGGCTGACACGTTCCGCTGGGATCACTGGGAGAAGCTGCGCGATAGGTATTTGCGTGACAGCGGCGGCCCTTGCGACATCGTCGCCTACAAGGTCATTTACGAGGCTCCGCAATGCTGACTCCGAACAAACGCAAGGTCCTGGCAATGGCGCGTATTGCGCTGGAGGACCGTCGCGTGGACTTCATTTGTCACGCGCTTGACTACGTGGAAGGCCGGAACGCGAACCTGCATGCCGAGTGCCGTGAACTGAAAATGTTTGTCATCCACGCGCTGGGCGAGAACTACACGCTGACGTGCTGGCAAGAAAAGAACGGATTCAGCGAGCGTTCCGATTCGCAGTATCGCGCGGACCGCCTCGCATGGATCGACTGGATGCTGGACGAACCATTCCCACTTTACTAACTACAAAAGGAACTATGGATCTCATTAAAGCAGTATTGGCCGTCGCAGGCATCGTGCTTTTCATCACGGGTCTGACCATCGGCGGACGCGAGATTGCGCTGCGCGCGAACGCTCACTATGCCCCTCGCGAGGAGCAAGTGCGCCACAACACGTTCGAGTGCTCGCAATCGCACAGCGACGGCATGGCGCGCGAGATTCGCCAGTATCAGGACCAGTACGGCACTGCTGATGCGGCAGGCAAGACGATCATTCGTCAACGCGTGTTGCAAGACGCCGAATCCCAAAACAGCGACGCTTGCCCGTTCCCTTCCGATGTTCAATCGTTTGTCCAATCCCTTCGCTAATACATGAACCTCAAACACTATCGCCGCCCTATCGCCATCGCCGCTCTTGCTCTCGGTGGCTTCTTCGTCCTGACCGCTGAATCGTGCGACGACCAGACAGCGCCGACCGCGAATCAGCGCGAACAGGCAGCGCAGGCGCAGATCACGCGCGAGTCGCAAATGACGGTCGGCATGCCGATCATCACCAACTTCAATCAGAAGAAGCAACTGAAGGCCATCATCGAAGCCTTCGACCAGCCGAACCTGATTACCTACTCGTACACGCAAGCCGCGTACACGGGCAAGCTGACGCCGCTCTGCCGCTCGCAGGGCTACGGCTTCAACGAAGCAACACAGTTCACGAACCCGATGCAAAGCGAATGGAAGTGGACCGGCAATAGCGGCATTGCGAGCGCCGTGCTGGGCCAGCCCGATCCGAGTGGCGTGTATTCGCCGACCACGTCCGAGGGAACGCTGCTGATGTGCCTGACGACGACGGGTAAGGTGCTGCCGGTGCGCAGCGAGCCGAACATCATCACGTTGCCGGTGCCGTACGAGCAACTCGACCGGACGGGGATGTAAGGATGCATCCGAACGTTAAAAGCCTCATTGGCAAAACGTTCGGGCGCTTGCTTGTCGTGGGCACTGCGCCGCGCCCGGAAGGATCGAAGGGGCGCGGCCAGCATTGGGAGTGCATCTGTGAGTGCCTTGAGAGCGTCGTGGTGCGCTCCGATAGCTTGGTGCAAGGAAAGAGCACCTGCTGCGGATGCTCAAGCCCGCAGACGGCGCTGATGCGCTCCTACATTCGCCCACGTCATCCGAAATCGACCGTATCCGTACACACTCATACAGCGTGTACGGAATCTAGCCATACAACACTTCTGAACATGACCGAAAAGAAAAGCGCGTCTTCGGACACCGTAGCGGTGAAGCGCGAAGAACTCGAAGCTATGCGCAATACGCTTGCCAATGTAGGGCCGGGCACGCTGCTGAACGCCAACAATGGCGTGAAGGGCGCGCTAGATCGCATCCTGAACGACGCGCCGAGGGCCAGCTACGCGAACGAGAACGACAAGCCGCGCACCGTGAAGGGCGAGACGCTGACTGAGCAGGCGCTCCGCATCGCTTCCACGGGCTCGGTGACGATCACTGGCGATATCAAGCTGTCGGGCGATATCAAGGCGTGCAGTCAGGATGAGCAGCCCGCACGCTATACCGGCCTGAGTTTCAAACCCGCCACCGTCGATCTGACTGAGCGCAAGCATTCGCACTACTTCAAAAAGTGCCCGTATGACGAGGTCGATATCTACCGCATCCTCGAACTGTTCAATATCACTGACCAGAAGCTGGGCCACGCTATCAAAAAGCTGCTGGTGGCTGGCGGACGCGGCGCCGGGAAGGACATCGGAACGGACATTAAAGAGGCGATCGACACGCTGCAGCGCTGGCAGGAAATGCGCCACGAGGACGAAAACGCCGCGGTGCTGAGCGAGCGGGGCTGCGCATGAGCCATCTGTCGCCGGAAGTGTGCTGGACCCTCACCGTATTTTTTGGCTGGGCAGTGGGCTTTTATATGGGCCTCACGGCATGATCCCGGTCCACCAGGAGAACACGCGCGGGCGCGACTTCGTCATTGGCGATCTGCACGGCTGTCCGGATGTGCTCTATCGCCGCATGGACGAGAAGAGGTTCGACCCGACGGTTGACCGCATCTTTGCGACCGGCGATCTGGTAGACCGCGGCCCCAACTCCGAGGGCGCGCTTGCGCTGCTCGATGAGCCGTGGTTCTTTTCCGTCATGGGCAACCACGAGGACGCCGGCATTCTGTTCGCGACCGGCAAGCTTAGCGATACCGGCTGGTATGCGGGGATCGGCGGGGCATGGATGATTGGCAAGATGCCGCACGAGCGCATGGATTACGCGTTAATCATGACGTTCATGCCGATCGCCATGGAAGTGGAGATTGGCGGTGGCCGCCGCGTGGGCATCGTGCATGCCGACTGTCCGTTCGATGACTGGCAGAAGTTCCGGGATTCGCAGTTGCCTGACCCGAACCAGACGATTCTGCGTGCGGACGCCATTCGCGGCACGGCAATGTGGGCGCGCGGAAGGCATGAGCGGTCCGATATCAGCCCCGTGACGGGCATCCACGCGGTAATCGTGGGTCATACCCCTCAAGAGCGCGTCACGAGCCTTGGAAACGTCTATTACGTGGACACGGGTTGCTACAAGACGGGCAAGCTGGCGATGAAGCAAATTAAAAAGCTGGTGGGCGCTTGACTGCGGATTTTCTGCGCGTATAGTTCTGCGTTTGGCACAGATCGAGTCAATTCATGAACCCGTTTCTGCTCTACCTGCACTGGTGCGTTTTGTTCTTCGACCCGCGCGAGCCTGAAATGCGCGGGCGGCATCCGGCTAGAGGCAGGACGGTTTATAACTTCAGAGTGAGAAAGAATGTCAGGAAATTCAAAGTTGGACCGCGTGCTGAATGAAGTTCGCCTTCTGAATGACGTGCAGTTCGCGGCGGTGATTGACGCCATCATGAAGGGCACGTTCGGCGTGCGAGCAACGTACGTTGAGAAGGTCGGAATAAATCTCGCGGCGTATGAGAACCGCACGAAGGACTACTCTTTCGACAGGTGCGGCTCGATAATCGCGGCGACGTTCCCGCTGGTTGACTTCATGCGCGACGTTGAGCAAATCGTTGCTGAGCATGTTGAACTGAATCGTCTCGACGGCGAGGTCCGTGCCGCGAACAAGCAATTCGCTGACGAAAATCAGCGTCTGAATACGCGTCTGAACAACGAACGCGCGGCAAACCTCACGTGGGAAGAACGTTACAACGCCGTGAAGGGCAAGCGTGACTCGCTCGAATTGGACGTGAGGGCTGCGAACAATGCCGTGGTTGCCATCCGCGAGCGCGCCGCTGGCGTTGAGCAAGAGCGTATCGTTGAGCGCGCTGATATGAAGCAGCGCGTCACGGCGCTCCAAGCCGATCTTGACGAGGCCGTTGAGCAAATAAAGGCGCTGACGCTCCGCAATGAAACGCAGAGCGAGAGCATTGGGCGCTATCAGGAAGAGAACGAGAGGCTGGCGCTCAACGTCAAGAGCCTGATGAATGCACTCGCTGCGCATCCGGACACGCAAGCCGCAACACGTGAGCGCCAACTGCGCGATCGCATTGAAAACCAGCGCACTTCCATCATTGAATTCCATCGCGAGCAGTCTGCATGGCGCATCACGGACGAATACAATAAGAAACTGTGCGCCGCGAACGAGCAGTACGTTCGCGATCTGGCGGTAGCCGAGAAGCGCATCAATCAACTGGAAGCCGAGCGCGCACAACTGCCGCCTGATTTTCACGTTCTGGCTGCGGGCGACACCGTTGCACTGAAGGGCATGCGCCACGCGCCTAAGATGACGGTGACGAACATCGGCGACCTCGTGCAGTGCGCATTTTGGAACCGCGATAACTCGTGCTTCGAATGGGCCAACTTCGCAGAGGGCGCTCTGAGCTACTTCGCTCCAGAAACGCCGAGCGATGCTAAGTCCGAGAGCGCTCCGATTGTCCAAGTCGGCACGCCCGGCAACATGGAACTACGCCCGCTCACGGTGAGCAAAGAGACGCTCGCGACGGCGATTAAGAACGGTCGCCAAATGATCTTCGGAAAGACGAAGGACTTCGACACGTTGCGCGCCTGCTTTGACGTGATTGCTGATGAGGTATCGGCTCACGTGGCAATCGGATAGTTATCTAGCAGCTACCAATCAGGTAACCAAGGCCCCGGCAACCCCGGGGCTTTTTTCATTGCTGTACCGCGTGATCGTGACGCCATGCTTCCCATATTCAAATGGGGTGCTCATGAACGACATTCACGCACGGCAGCCCGTCCTTCTTTTCATGAAGGCGGTGACGAAGAAACAGGTCTGGATTCCGGGCTTCACGAAGCGCAACGGGCAGGTGGTGCAAGGCCACTACGCCATGGTCAATGTCTCGACCGACCACGACGAGCATAAGGCCGTCTCAGGGCAGGGCAACTACACCGAAAAGGAAGCGCATAAGAAGCTGTCCAAAAAGGACTGGTTCAATGCGATGCCACACGATCACAAGGTGGCTCACGTCCTGAAGGAGGCGACGGCGATCCAGAGCCAGGCATCGATGCTCTCGCGCGCCAACTCGCTGAAAAAGAAACTCCTCGCCGGCGAGAAGCCGACGCCTGGCGAATGGAAGGCGTTCGATTCGCTGCCGGTCGCTAAGCAGGCTCAGTTTGAGGCGGAATTCAAGGCGGCAGGAAAGGAGGAGGCGTTCGGTCAGCAGTGGTTCGACTGGCAGGCAGCCAATCCGAAGCAGCAGCAAGCCCCGCAGCAGGCTCCCGCCGAGCCGCCGAAGGTAGTTGCGGCCAAAGAGGAGCCGGAGGTCGCAGAGACCGTTCCTGAGCCCAAGGATGAACCCACGCCTGAGTCGAAGCCGGAACCCGAGGGGCAGACCGGCAAGGATCTCGGAGCGTCGAACGATGCAAAGGCTGCGGTTATCGACAAGATCGAAGCCGCAAAGGCAAAGCTGCCCGCCGACCATCACATCACGCCCGGCCAGAAAAAGAAGCTGGACGGGATTGCGCACGCGCTGATTACGGGCGATGAAAAGTCGATCCTGAATCACGGCTATCCGACGCACACGTACGGCAAGCAGGCCGCGAAGCTCGCGAACGAAGCGCTGGCCGCCATGGGCTCTAAGCACACGGTGACGCCGGGCCAGAAAATGGGCGGCCACGCCGCGCTGACAGGTGAGGGTGTTCCTGCTGCTGAGACCAAGCCCCAACCCGCTGCTGAGCCGCAAAAGGTGGTTGCCGCTTCCGCAGAGGCTAAGCCTGCTGAAAATCCTGACGCACCGAAGGCCAAGGGAGCCGCGCCTGCCATTCCTGATGACCTTGATCCCGCCTACAAGCAGGCGGCAAAGGCCGTCGCGGAGTGGGCTGAAAGCGGCCTCCTCGAAGAACTGAAAAAGATGGCGACGCTTGCCGGTGCCGATGGCGAAATGGCGAAGCTGAAGGACTATGCCGCCGCGCTGTACGAGTGGAAGACTGGCGAAAAGGCGAAGGGCGAAACGCCGATGCCTGCGCACCAGGGCGTAGATGCGGGGCTGAAGGAAGACGCCGATAAGGCGCTCGAAGAGGGTGACCTGCAAACGCTGAAGGACATCCACGCCTACACGACGAAGGAAGGCATGGGCCCGACGGCTGACTATGCCGCGAAGCACATCGCGACGCTCGAAGCCAAGGTCGCCGAATCCGTGAAGCCGACTGAGCCCGGCGCGAAGCCCGTAAAGCCGCAACTCTCCTCGATTACATCCTCGCAGATTGCGGACAAGATCGAGAAGGAACTGAACGCGGGCAACCTCCAGGGGCTGATGGACCAAGCGACGATGATTGGCGCGGGGCAACCCGCCGCGACCAACTTCGGAAAGCTGGAGAAGTACGCAGCCGAGGCGATCGCGCATCTCGAAGGAAAGGCCGCGCCAGCGGCTGCCGTCCCGATGGTGAAGAAAAACGTCACGCAGCATCTCTATCACAACACCGAAGAGGGGCATAACAAGTTTTGGGGCGTCTCTGTAGTCGGCAATGCAATGCGCGTGCACTACGGGAAGATCGGCTCGAAGGGCTCGGTTAGCACGAAGGAATTCAGCACGGAACTGGCTGCCTACCAAGCGCAGTCGAAGCTGATTGCCGAGAAGCAGAATAACGGCTATGTCCACCAAAACTCGGACACGATCACCGTTGAGGTTCCGGATAAGGCAGCCGCCGCGGCGACTGGGCCCAAGGAAGGCGACACGAAGCGCGGCGCTGACGGCATGCTCGTGCTGAAGAACGGGCACTGGGTGAAGGTGGGCGGTGACGAGCCTGCCGCGAAGACTGGGCCCGAAGCAGCGAAGATCGTCGCTGGCCTGAAGGTGCCAAAGATTACCGGTAAGAATTCGGTCAAGCTGAAGAACCACATCAAAAACATGAACCTCGTCGCGGCCACACAGGGCGCAGAGGGCCTCAGTAAGGTTTTGTCGATCACGCCGGAAGGCAAGGTCAAATATAACGGGCTTATTGCCCTGAGTCCGACTGAGCAGGCGCACGGCCCGGCAGCGCTCGCATTCGCGCAATACGGCAAGCAACTGCACGACGCCGTGATTGGCGCTGGCGCAGTGGGCAGTGGCGAGTCTGCTGCGCCCAAGGCCGTACCCAAGGCTCAGAAGGTCATGGGAACGGCTCAGCCGGCCGCTACGGAGTCCGTGGATGACTGGACGCAGGTAGGTCCGCAGGGCGGCTATAACCCGGGCGGCACGTACACCGATAAGAGCGGCCAGAAGTGGTATGTCAAGTTCCCGGCCGGTGGCGAGAAGGTCGCGAAGAACGAACTGGTGGCAACGAAGCTGTATGCGCTGGCTGGCGTCGAAGTGCCGGAAGTGAAACTCATCAACCAGGGCGGCAAGATCGGCCTCGCGTCGAAGATCGTTGACGGCGCGGTGGCGAACAAGTCAGCTCTCCTGGAGGGCAAAGCGAAAGGGCTGTTGTCCGGCTTCGGCGCTGACGCATGGCTGGCGAACTGGGACACGGTCGGTAACAACCCGGCTGCAGGCAAGGGCTTCGACAACATCCTGTTCAAGCAGGATGGCTCGGCTGTGCGCATCGATGCAGGCGGTGCGCTGCTGTACGGCGGTGCGGGCGGCAAGAAGCAGAAGTTCGAAGACGACGTTATCGAACTGAAGACGATGCTCGACCCGTCGAAGAACGCCAACACGGCCGCAGTGTTCGGGAAAATGAGCGCCGCGGACATCGCGGCATCTGTGGCGAAGATCGCCGACATCCCCGACCATGAAATCGAAGGCGTGGTAATGGAGTTCGGCCCGGGCTCGGAAAGCGAGAAGACGCGCCTCGCCGAAAAGCTGATCGCCCGCAAGCACAACATGAGCGAGCAGTATCCGAACGCCGCGAAGCCGAAGAAAGGTTCGGCTGCCGCTGCGAAGGTGAAGCCGAACCCGGCCGCGCTGACGGTGGACGCATCGCTGCTGCCGAGCCCGCACGATTACATGAACTGGCAGGGCACGGGCAAGCCGATCAGCGAGAAGGCATACGTCAAGGGCAACATCGCCGACGAGCAGGAACTGCTGAATATCGCCAAGTCGGGCAACCTGACGGCGCTGAAGGCGTACAAATTCCAGCCTGTCGATAAGATGACTGGTGAGGCCATCGGCGAAAAGAAGTCGATTGACGAGCACCCGTCGAAGTACGTGCAGGACTACCACACGAATCTGGTGTCGTACCTGGACATGATCGCGAACCCGCCAGAGGCATTGCGGCCGTTCGAGACAAAGTCGGCGAGCACACTGGCGTCGCTGTCTGCCGCGTTTAAGCCGCATGACTTCGGCAAGACCACGGAGATGGCCCCGAAGAACCAGCAGCTTGGGTTCTGGATCGCGCTGGGCGTGGCCGATTCGCCCGCGAAGTTCATTCCGGCCGTCAAAAAGCTGTCCTCTGCGGCCATCGCGGCGGCTCAGGCAGCGCACAGTAAGCTGCCGTCTAGCGTCAAGTCGTTCATTTCCGGCGTGCAGGGTTCGGGTTCGTATAACAACCCGTACCGCGATGGCAAGGAAACCGACCACGGCGGCAACAAGACGCGCGAAGTGCTGACAGACCTGTACAAAAACGCGGCGCCGCAGGAAGCGGGCACGACGATCAGCAAGTGGATTAGCTTCGCGCCGGAAATGGTCAAGCAATTCATGGACGCGCCGGAAGGGCTGGTTTTTCAGAACCCGGGCTCGATGTGTACCTCGTACCATGACACGGCGACCAAGCACTTCGGCAAGGACCGCATCACCATTCGCTACGCCGAAGGCGCGAAGGCCCTGAATTCGTTCGCATCCGGAAGTTTTAAGAGCGAAATGGAAGTAACCACTTTACCGGGCGCGCGTTTCATGGTTATGTCACGTAAAATGGTCGCTGACGTGGAGCACGGGAATTCCAACGGGCAGCGCTTCGAACTCGAACTGCTGATGTTGCCGCCCGACCCGACCTATGTTGATAACCTGATGAAGAAAAAGGCGTAATCATGAGCGAAACCAAACAATTCCCCGACGCGGGGCTCTACCTCGATGACCTGATTGCTACCGGCAAGCCATCGCTGGGAGACCTGCACGTGGTTTCGTGGCTGGTGCGCCACTTCGCGCAGGCGGTCCTCATCAAGAGGGCGGCCTTTCACGCTGGCGAGGATGGCGCGCATGACCCGCTCCCGGCGATCGAGACCGAGGCCCGGCAGATGGCCGTCGCGTTTCAGGGGCACGACGATCGCTTCGATGCGCAGCCGTGGAACACGCCAGCGCGCATCGGCAACCTGTTCCGCGTGCTGTGCCCCGACGAGACCCGCCAGTACGGCGACCCGGTGCAGGGCTTTTTCATGTGGATCGCCGGGCAGCTTCTGGCGATGACGATGGCGATTGAGAGCGGCGAGCCGGAAGCGGACATCAAGCCTAAGATTGACGCCATGCTTGACGACGCAACGCAGCGCCTGCTGGGCGTCAAATACTGAGGTTTCTAAAGGGGATCGTGACGCGAGACTGGGTCAAACCAGTCGATAAGGCGTCACGATGCTTCTCCTCTTCAGCAAGGCTCACGTAAAGACCTTCACGCGCAAAGACGGCACTGTCGTCCAAGCGCATGACACTAAGGTCATCAAAAAAGTCCAATGGCACAACTCGCTGACTGGCAGTAAGCAGTCCGCCGAGAAGCTCGCCGCGAAGCCGTCCGGAAAGGATGCGCTTCACCCCGCTTGGGGCATGCCGGAAGGCGCAATCAACCATCCCAAGCGCGACGACGAAGGCAAGCACGTAGTCGTCAAATACCCCTCGCAGCAATCCGCCACGGATACGTGGAACGATCCTCATGAGACGGCCACATTCACGCCAGGCGGCCACGCGCCCGCCTCGTTGAATGGCGTCGCGCTTGCGCCTTGGACCGATCATCCGAAGACGATCGAAGGCTGGGATCACGTGCCAGGGCAAATGCACGACCTGGACGAACCCGAGATGGATCTGAAGGGCAAGGAACCGGCTGCCGGCGTCTTCATTCAGGAGCCGGACGGTCGCGTGTGGATGGTCAAGCCGTCCAACGGCTTCGCTGGCTACGCCACGACGTTCCCAAAAGGCCATGCCGATGACGGCATTTCCCTGCAGGCGACGGCCATCAAAGAGGCGTTTGAGGAGTCCGGCCTGCAGGTGGAAATCACGGGCTTAATTGGCGACGTGGCGCGCGGGCAGACGATGACTCGCTACTACACGGCCAAGCGCGTAGGTGGCACGCCAACCGATTGCGGCTGGGAATCGCAGGCGATCTTGCTCGTTCCGCCAGGCAAGGTTCACGCCGCGGCGAACCGCCAGTACGATCGCACGCTCGCCACGTTGGCCGGGCTGGCGCCGGTCGGCCCGTTGCGCGAGTCGGTGGACGACTGGAAGAAGGTCGGCCAGCAACGTGGTTCGAACCCGGGCGGATTTTTCAAGGACCCGGACGGGCAAGAGTGGTATGTGAAGGTCCCGAAATCGACCGCTATCGCACGCAACGAGATCCTCGCGGGCAAGCTGTACGAAGCGGCCGGCGTGAAGGTCCCGGAACTGAAGGAAGTCACCGTTGGCGATCGTACGGCCATTGCGTCGAAGATCGTCCCGGGCCTGCAGAAGCTCCGGGAATTCGGCGAAGGCAACGCGAGCGTCATGGATGGCTTCGCGGTGGATGCGTGGCTCGCTAACTGGGATGTCGTCGGGCTGGCGCATGACAACCTGCTCGAAGACGACAAGGGCGATGCGGTGCGCGTGGATGTGGGCGGCTCGCTGGTGTTCCGCGCGCAGGGCGAGCCCAAGGGCAAGCTCTTCGGCGACAAGGTGGGCGAACTCGACACGCTGACCGACGGCACGAACGCGCAGGCGTCATCTGTATTCGGCGGAATCTCGCATAAGCAACTGCTCAACGGCGTGAAAAAGGTCGCGAGCGTGAGCCCCGACAAGATCAAGTCCCTTGTCATGGACTTTGGCCCCGGCAACCCGGAACAGAAGGCGGAACTCTCCCGCAAGCTGATCGCCCGTCGCGCCGACCTGCTCAAGCTCAAATGATGCGCCGCGCCGATAACCCGGCCGCGCTCGGCTATGTGGGAAGCTCGCCGGGCGTCAAGCGGCTTGATTCCGATGCGTGGTTCACCCCGCCCCAGTACATTGAGGCCGCTCGTGAGGTCCTAGATGGCATCGGGTTTGACCCGTACAGCAGCGACGATGCGCAGAGGCTCGTGCGCGCGGACCAGTATTGCACGCTCGATAATCCGAACCCCACGCGCGGCGTATCGTGGCCCAAGACGCGTTCCTGCTGGATGAACCCGCCGTACTCAGGCAAGCCCGCTCTGGACGCCGCCACGCGCTTTCTGGAGGCCCTCGCGTACGAGCGCTTTGAGCGAGGCATCGTTCTGGTGAACAACGCGACCGAGACCCGGATGTTTCGCGCCCTGGCGGCGCAGGCTCGCGCGATCTGCTTCACGGACCATCGCATTCAGTTCTATAACGCCGATGGCAAGAAGGTAACCGGCAACACGCGCGGGCAGGCATTCCTTTATTTTGATCAACTGAGCTATTCGCAGTCCTTCAGCGACGCATTCCGCCAGTTCGGGACCGTCATGCGCCCTCTGTAAATAAAAATCGGCGTCGCCGGCAGAAAGTGCTTGCATCTGCTTGGTGGGCAGAATAGAATGGCCTCACTGAACGAAACAACACAAGCGAGGCGGGGATGAACAGCAACATCAATGAGTTTCTGCTCCTCCTCGTCATCGCAGGTGAATTGTCCGTTCTGATTGCATTCGTGGTTATCCGCTTGGTCTTGCCGCCCCTTCCGCATGTCGAATTGAACGACGAAGAACGCGACTACATCGAACGCGCAAACCGCGACCGTGAAGCCATCTAACTTTCTGAGGGAATCATCATGTGGATCTGCCAAAACAACAGCTTTCTGTCCATCGTCGCATCCGACCGTGACCCGTCCGTCTTAATGGTTCGTGCTCGCCGCAAGGGCGATTTGGAAGCGGCCTTCGGCTCGGATGTCGAAGTGACCACCATTCCGGGCCGTGACTATCAGTTCCGCGCCTTCATCAAGCGCGAAATCGTGGGTCAGGTTATCGCGAAGGCGCTGACAGACATTCATTACACGAACTTCAAGGGCAGCACGCGGGATCATCACCTGCATAACGCCTACATGGATATCTGGCATGTCATGGCGGACCTGCAGGAAGTCCCGCCTTACAAGACGCAGCCCCGCGCCAACTTCCGCAAGCAACCGCAGCGTTAAACCCTCAACCAGTGCGCCGGGCGCGGCCCGGCTTCTCCAACATTCAATGACAGGTGCGGCCATGAGCAAATATTCGGTATCCAAAATCAAGACTTTCACGGGCATGGAAGGCAGAGGCTACAACGCGACGCTGCTGCGCGACGGTAAGGCTGTAGCGGATTTTCGCGACGATGCCACTGGCGGCCCGGTTTGGTTCGATTGGCTGGATCGCGACGCAAAGGCGACCGTCAAGACTGTGAACCATAAGGACGAGCCGCACGAATACGCTGGCACCGTCGAAGAGGCTGCATTCGTCGCCTACTGTCTCACGCTGCCGAAGTGGACATACGCCGACATGACGGCGTTTCAATCGCCGGACATGGTCGTGGACAACCTCTTGAATGCGGCTGAAGTCGAGAAGAGTCTGAAGCGCATGTTCAAGACCAAGCTGGTTTTCGTCAACGACGGGAAGGAATTCTCATACGGGGCGAAGGACAAGCGGGACCCGCTGACGCTGGTCGATGAACTGAAGCGAAAGTATCCGAACGCCGTCATCCTCAACCTGCTGCCGCTCGAAGAGGCCGTCGCTCTGTCGCTCAAGGGTGCGGAGTGATCCGCGTCATCATCCTCGCGGGCAACGATGTTCTCGGCGTGCACTACTGCGTAGACACGCCGATGGACATATCAGATAACTTCGCGGTGCATCTGGTCGGGCAGCGCATCGCTCGGTTTGCCATGGATACGTCTACCGCGTCCATCGCTGATCTGCGCACGTTTGTGCTTGAGCAGATTGGGCATACAGAGGTTTTTGATGACTGCGCGACCGACGACGAGCGCCGCGCGTTCGTGGAGTCGTACCTGTGGGAAATCAGCCAAAGCGGAAAAGGAGGGCCATGCCCCGCCACGTAAAGGATAGGGTCCGCGATCTTGAGATTGCGGCCACGCCGACGGCGTCGCTCATTCACGCGTTTGCCGATGCGGCTGCGCAATACCTCGCGAACGTCACGGGCGGAAAAGTCGAAATCGCCATGCATGGCCTTTTCATCGTATCGCGGACACCTGATGCTGCTGCAGCACAAAAACGTAAAGGTTAGACCATGAACCTCAATCAAGCAAAAGCCCGCGTCGTCGCGACCGGCAACGTGCTCGCCATAACCTTGGAGCGCGCGCCGGGCGTGTACGCGTTTCGCGACTTCACTCACACGAGCGAATACCGGTCGGACGTTGGTTACTTCGATTCGCATACTGGCGTGCATTGCTACGGCGATGGAAGCGGTGAGGCGCAAGAGTGGATCGGACAGGACTTCAGCCGTGAAGATCAAAAGGCCGTGCAACTCATCATGGAAGTGGCGGGCGGCGTCGATGTGAACGGTGACTCGCTGCAGTCAAAGTATCTGATGGCCGCATGCATCGCCTATCACGAGGGCGAAACCAAGGCCGCCGTTGCGATAGCTACGAAGGCTCTGGCCTTCGTCAAGCTGCGCGGGGTCTGATGTTCACGCAGTCTCTTACGCGCACCGCAAGCTGGGTAATTCGCAAGAAAGGGACTGGCAGCGTTATCTGCGAGACGTTCAACGAGCGCGCGGTGCAGGCGCTCAACACGCGGAAATACGAGGCCATCCCGATCTTGCAATACCTCCAGGAACTGAATAAAAAGATTCGCAGCCAAGCAAACCATGAATGAACAAACTCAAAAACCGGAAATTAGTGTGAAACAACGGGTTCTGGACCCGTGCTGCGGTGGCCGCATGATGTGGTTTGACAGGCAGAATCCAGACGTTGTGTTTGGCGACCAACGTAACGAAACCATCATTGTTACGGACCGCTCACATGGGCGAACGGACGGCACGCGAGAGTTGCGTATTGAGCCCGACACGTTGCTTGATTTTCGCTCGCTGCCCTATCCGGACGAGACCTTCTATCTGGTTGCATTCGACCCGCCTCACCTTGTCCGTGCCGGTCCCAATAGCTGGTTGGCAGCGAAATACGGAAAACTTGGGCCGGACTGGCGCGAGGATATCCGCATGGGGTTTCAGGAGTGCATGCGAGTGCTAAAACCTAACGGCACACTCGTTTTCAAGTGGAACGAGACGCAGGTAAAGGTTGGTGAGGTACTTCAGCTTGCCAATCCACACGAGCCGCTTTTCGGACATCCAAGCGGACGGAAGGGGCTAACGCATTGGCTAGTATTCATGAAAGCCGGGATCGACTCGGCCGTGCCAACGCAATTTTCAGAATAGAAATCAACGAAATGAAGCGCGCATAGCGCGTCCGCCGTCAACCCGGCGCGCTAACGCACCTTCATAAATCTGCTTCAAACGCAATTTATCTGTTGACTCTGCGTTTAGCGCAGAATAAACTCGCTTCACCGTAACGAAACGGACCGCCTGAAAGGGCAAACCAAAACGCTGCACTCTTTAGGAAAACTAATCATGAAAAAAACTCTTATCGCTTTCGCAGTCGCAATGTTCGCAGTCTCGGCATACGCACAATCATCGGTCACGCTCGGCGATAATTCATCGGCCAATCAGGAGGGCGTCGCAGTCGGTGGAGGCGATACGGGTTGGGGTCCGAATGGCCCGCTTGCTGGCGGCACGGCGCGTCTGAATATCGCTGGTGAGTATGCTGCAGCATTCGGCTACGCCTCGCAGGCTCAGGGTCGCGGCGATACGGCGATTGGCACATATGCCAACACTGGCGCACCTAGCCCACTCGGCGCGTCCGATGACTCGCAAGACTCTTACCGCACTGCGGTAGGCTACAAGGCAAACGCGACGGGTGAAGTAGCTCTCGCGCTGGGCTCATTCACGTCAGCGACCGGCTTGGGATCGGTGGCGCTCGGCTACGGCTCGACGGATGGCGGCCAAGCGATGGTTGTCTCGGTCGGCGGCAACGGTGTAACGCGTCAAATCATCAATGTGACGGCTGGCAACGTCAATGCGACCAGCACTGACGCGGTGAACGGCTCGCAGCTTTACACGGTGCAGCAAGCCGCAGCACAGGCCGAGACGGATGCGCAGAAAGCCATCACCAGCGCGGCTCAATCAGGAGCGGCGGCTGCAGCAGCTAACAGCACGGCAGTGACCGCTAACGCGACGGCGACGGCTGCGGCGGCGGCAGCAGCTTCGGCCAAGGCCACGGCCACGGCAGCAGGAACAGCAGCGGCAGCAGCAGGAAACGCAGCTACGGCAGCGGGTGCGGCGGCAGCAGCGGGCACGGTCGCGGTGACGAAGGAGGCGTCTCGCGCCACGGCGGCAGAGGCGACGCTGAGCGCAGGGGTGTCAAGCGAAGCGACGCGGGCTAAAACCGCAGAGGCTGGCTTGCAAGCGCAAGAGGCGAGCGATGCATCGGCAATCGTCGCCGAAGCCAACCAGCGCGTTGTGGATAACGCTGCGACCATGTCTTCGGCCAACGCCTACACGAACCAGTCGGCGGCTATTACGCTTGGGCAGGCGAACGCTTATACGGATCAGCAGTTCAACCAAGCCGAGTCGGATATCAGCAAGTTGCGCTCGGATATGTACGGCGGCGTTGCTTCGGCTCTCGCGGTGGCTGGCTTGCCGCAGCCGACCGGCCCGGGCAAGTCGATGGTTTCAGTCGCTGGATCGACCTATCACGGCGCGACGGGCTTTGCTGCTGGCTACTCGCGCGTCTCGCAGGATGACAAGTGGGTCATGAAGGCTTCGATCACTACGAATAGCCGTGGTGACTTCGGCGCAGTAGTGTCAGCCGGTCGCCAGTTCTAAATTCCCCGTAGTGCCTTTTAAGCCCGCCGAGTGCGGGCTTTTTTGTGCCTGTTCGGCGCGCGGTGCGCGGTAGTGACGCGAATCTGAAGGCTAACCATATCTCACCTTCAGAAAGGAGCCGCCATGTCCGCAAGCGTACGCATCGTCGTCAAGGATGCGAATGGCATCACGTTCGATCCGAACTCATTGCCGCACAAATACACGTACGACGCAAACGGCAACATGCTGACCGACACGTGCATCGAACAGGGCGCGGTCGTGCGCCAGAAGACTTTCACATACGTGGAAGTCAATTCCGTCTGGCTGAAAGCGTCCGAATCCGCATGGGTGAACGCTACGGAGACGTGGGAAGGCTAATCGCCGGGTCGCGTGATTCGTCGTGACGCCAACATAAATCGTAAGTACATAAACGATTTTTGAGGGCGTCACAGTGCAGCAGCATGAGATTCGGCTCCCGCTTCTCTTTGGCGCGCAGTCGGTTGCATTCGGCAGCCCTGCGCGCTTTAACGTTGTCCATGGCGGCAACGAATCAGGCAAGACGACGCTTGCGCTCGTTACGCTGCTCATATCCCATTTCGGTGCGCTGCACGGCTTCAAGACGGCGCTCGTTCTGCCGACTGGCGACGACGTGGAGAAGGCCAAGTCCGCACTACTGCGAACGATCCGGCCTCTCATCACGAACGCCACTGGCCGCCTCGATAACATGCGCTGGGATTTGGTGAATGGCGGCTCGATCACGTTCATCCCGCGAGATGACCCTAAGCCGATTTACGACGAGTTCCACCTTATCGTGGTGGATGACGCTCAAAAAATCGACGGGGTGCACGAAGTCCATGAAAGCATCCACCTGAACCGCCATGGGCGGGTTTGGTACTTCGGCAAGCCCGTTGGCATGCGCGGCCCGTTCGCAGCCCTCTACAGGGGCGCTGCGGAGGATTGGGCGACCTTCCAGCTTAAAGCTACGGACAATGAGTACGCCGATCAGGCAGCCGTCGAATATGACCGCTCCACCATGGCGCTGGACGTGTTCCGCCAGGAGCGTCTTGGCGAGTTCGTGGATGCGCCAATCGACCTGACGCCGTCCCAGATGATCGTGGGCCCGGACGAGACCTTCCGCCAGTGGTGCGAGCGCCTGAGTGCCGAAGGTCTGAAGGTGGACGGGTATCCATTCCGCCTCGATGACCGCCCGGCCATGGCCTTCATCTATGACCTGATTCCGCACACGGTCAAGGACGCGTACCAGCGGATCGATATCATCATGAAGTGCACCCAGGTAGGGTTCACGGTCATGGAAATGCTCGCCATGATCTACCTTGGCCTGCGCTTCCCGGCATCGAAGATCGGCATGTTCATGCCATCGCAAATGCTGGCGTCCGGGAAGTCCACGAACCGCTTCATGCAGATCGTCCGGACCATTCCGGCCGTTCGCCGGCTGATGAAGGAAGGTCTCGCCGAGTCAGGCATTTCCGGCGACGGTAACGTGCTGACCCGGAACATCGGCGAGTCGCGATATCACTTTCTCTGGACCTCTGGCAAGACGGCCACAGAATCGAACCCGATGGACGTTGTCTCGTTCGATGAAGTGCAGGAAATGGTGATCGCGGATATGGAGAAGGTCCGCGAGCGTATGTCCGCCTCGCGTCTGAAGTACACGCTGATGGGCTCCACGGCGAACCTGCCCGACGGCGATATCCACTGGTGGTTCAAAAAGGGGAAGCAGTTCCAGTTTCATACCGAGTGCCCGCACTGCCTCGCGAAGCAGGTGCTCGATGAAAACTTCCCGGCCTGCATTGGGTACGATCCGACCGCGCCGCGGGTGAATGAGCGCGAGCGTGAGGCCGGGCTCACGGGCGAATACCGTTACAAGTGCAAGGAATGCGAAGGCTGGATTGACGACACACAGCGCGGCGAGTGGATTGCGAAGAACCCCGAAGCGGTCAATCGCTCGGTTCACTTCCCTCAAACACTGTCGCCGACCATTTCCGCCCGGGAAATGATTGAGGCTTACCACAACGCGGCGGACATGCGGAACTTCTTTAACCGGAAGCTCGGCAAGCCGTACGCGGACCCGACGCAAATCCCGATCAACCTGGAGATCCTCGCCGAGTGCGTGGAGGAGGGCAGGCGGCTGGGCGTGCAGTGGAAGGATCGTGCAAAAGGCACGTTCATGGGTATCGACCAGATGGGTAAGTTCAACGTCGCCCTCATTTGCGAGCGCCTGCCGACGGGCCATATGGCGCTGATCCACGCAGAGGAGATTTACAGCGACGATCCTTTCGCCAGGTGTTCCGAACTGATTGAGAAATTCGGCGTCAAGGTCTGCGTGTGCGAGTCGCTGCCGAACTATAACGACGCTCACCGCTTCGCGAATCGCCACAAGGGAATCGTATTCCTTGCGAGCTACACGGTCATTAAGGACGCGTCACTGCGCTGGGGCGACGCTGTTCCATCGAAGGCAGAGCGCAAGAGCGACGAAGAGGCGCAAGACCGCTACACGGTCACGCTGGATCAATACAAGAGCATGCAGGTAGCGCTCGCGCGCATCACGGCGCACGTTACGGTCTTCCCCGATCCGAAGGGGCTGCTGCAAATGCTCTCGGACGACGGCGATAACGGGATTCGCGGTGAGAAGTCGCTCGCGTCCATCCTCGATCGCGTGTTTAAGCACTTCACGCGAACGGCGCTCATTGTTGAAATGGACGCTGAAGAACGAAAAATGCGGCGCAAGGTGGTGAAGGTCGGTATCGATCCTCACTTCTCTTACGCCTTCATGCTGATGAACGTCGCTTGGGCCCGCGCTCACGGCGGAACTGCATTCCTGTTCCCGGACACAAGCGACGAGAGTACGAAGGTAGTTATTGGAGATGCTATGGCTCAGAACCACACACTGAACAAGGTTCTTCGCGAGCGCGAGGAAATCACGGAGGATCGTTGCAAGTCTTGCTCGAACTTCGACTTCGATCGCAAGTTCTGCAACGAACTGCAGGCGATCGTAATGCCCGATGCGCACGCCTGCGTTATGTTCGAGCAGGTCTAGTCATTGAAAAAATCGTTGCACCAATCAGCCAGGAACGTTTCATAGTCTTTCGGGTAGAACGGATGGCCGGGTAGATACTTTGATCGGTCATGAAGGAACGCGAGGAAGCACTGTGTCCAGATGTTTTTCATGTTGGTTTTATGGCCGGATGAAGCCCGGTTTTGATCAGAAAGAGTTCGAAGCGGGCTTTGTCAATGTGACGTTTTCCCGCTTCATATTCGTACCAGCGAATGCCGTTGCTCAGGTGGACGAGCGATGCGGCCTTCGACTGGCTGATGCCTGCTACTCGGCGAAGCGCGCGCAGTTCTTCTGCGGTGGGCTGGAGGTTCAATCGGCTCCCGGGTTAATTGGTTTCGGTCCCTTCACTTTGCTGTCACGCTCCAGCTTCGCGGTAATGTCCAGCATGCGCTGTGCACGGCGAGCCTGCAGGCGGTTCAACTTCACAATTTCCGGCGTCAACCTGCGCGGCGCTTCGCTGAAGCAGTACGTCGTCCCGTGCTGCCAGTCCGCATACATATATTCAAGCTCCACCTCGCCGCGCGCATGGTTGCGCTTCAGCCCGATCAGTTCAGTCTTGAGTGGGCTGAGCGCCGGGCCCCACACGAAGCGGAAATTCAGCGGGGCCAATTCGGGGAAGGCGTCGTTCATGGCCTTGCCGAACAACCTTTCGATAAACTTTGCGATCAAAACAGAGCCTCCTGACGGGTATCGACCGGCTTTTCGGCCTTCGGTCCACGCGGCGCCGGGTCCGGCTGCTCGCGGCTCATCATTTTCGCCATCGCATCAATAGCGGCCTCACCGCTCGGACTGCCCCTAAGACGCTCTACGAGCCCCGCTATGGCGTCGTAAGCGCTGGCGTACGCCGTAGGCTTGCCCGGGACAAACCAGCCCGCATTATGCGGGATCATGTCGTTCCAGTGGCATCCGAGCGCCTTCGCCAGTTGCGCGACTGCCTCTTCTGCCGACTCGACCAGCTTCGCCGTCGGCGGCGCAGTGAGGATCGGACGCTTCGGCGCGGTCGGCGCTGCTGCGGCAACCTGAATCGGCGCGAGCGCGGGCATTTCATCAACCGGCCATCCTTCAGCCGGGATACCGGGACCGGCGCTGTGCTTCTGCCAGCCCATCATTTTTTCGAAGTCGATCTCGTTCGGAAACCAGCGCACAGCATCATCGACCACGACAGCGCGCTTTGGCAGCGCTGTGTGCTCCATGACATAGCCGACCACGCGAAAACTGCAGCGCTCGGCGACACGTGCAGCACGTTCATTCGCTACTGCCGGGACCGCGTCTAGCTCAATCATTATGCGTACCTCAATTGATCCCACATATTCGACTTGCCCTCCTTCGCGAGAGTCCGGGCGCGCGTGACGATGCGTCGGTTCTGGCGATACTTAATGCCGACTTTCTCCGGGCTAAGGCGCTTGTTCTTCGGCGCGTCTGGAAGGCCGTCCGGATTGAGCACGTACACCGCGAACGGCTGACCCGACAAGCGCTCTCCGCTGACCTCATGCGTACGATTTATCCACTTGCCTACCCGAACCGTCTTGTCGTCGCGCAGAGCCTTCAGGATGCGATACATGGAATTGAAGTGCATGCCAGTCGTCTCCTCAATCTGCGCCCGCGTCGCTCCCTCATCGCCGATTGCGGCGAGAAGGAGGCGGCGAGATATCTCACGCTCTTTGCGCATCGCGTAATTCGCCGCCATGATCCTAGTTCCCCTTAACGCACAAAACTTGCTTCAGCGTGTGCACGATCTCCACCAGGTCGGTCTGATTCGCCATGACCTCATCGATGTCCTTGTACGCGCCCGGCACCTCATCAATCACGCCAGCATCCTTGCGGCACTCCACGCCCGCCGTCTGCGCCTTCAGATCGTCCACTGAGAAGGTCTTTGCAGCCTGCGTACGGCTCATCTTGCGGCCCGCGCCGTGCGAGCATGAGCAGTACGATTCCGGATTACCCTTGCCGCTCACGATGAAGCTGCGCGCTCCCATGCTGCCCGGGATGATGCCCAAGTCGCCCTTACGTGCACGGATAGCGCCCTTGCGCGTGACCCACAAATTGCGGCCGAAGTGGTTCTCACGCTCGACATAGTTGTGGTGGCAATTCACGGCCTCATGCGTAATCGTGAAGGGCTTCTCGATATGGCGACGGACGGCTGCAATCGTCGCGTCCATCATTACGCGGCGGTTTTCAAGCGCCCAATCCTGCGCCCACTTCACGGCCTCGACGTACTTATTGAAATCCTCGGTTTCTTCAGGGATATACGCCAAGTCTGCATCGGGAAGCGAGACGAAATACCGTTCCATGTTCTGCTTCGCCTTCTCAATGTGGCGACGGCCAATCTCGTTACCCGTGCCACGTGAGCCGCTGTGCATCATGATCCAAACGTCGTCATTCTCATCAAGGCAAATCTCAATGAAGTGATTGCCTGATCCGAGCGTGCCAAGCTGAAACCACGCGCGCTCGAAAGCCCTCAGATGGTCGTCCTCGCCGAATGGCTTGATGCGGGCGTATTCATTCCAGAGGGCGTGCTGCTGGCCCGCGCCATGACCGGGAGGAACATAGGAGTTACGGTGGCGGCCACCAGCGCCAAGCGGCACGTCGCGCTCGATCTGATTGCGAATATCTTTCAGGCTTTCCGGGAGGTCCGACGCCTTCAGCGACAAGCGAACCGCGTTCATGCCGCAGCCGATATCAACTCCAATCGCGGCCGGAATGATGGCCTTGTCTGTAGCGATGACCGTTCCGACTGTCGATCCGATGCCGGCGTGCACGTTCGGCATGCAGGCCACGCCGTTCCCGGCTATGAAGGGCAGGCGAGCGAGGTTTTTAAGCTGCTTGAGCGCCGACTCCTCAACTTCAGTAGTCCAAATCTTAATAGGGCGAGCGCCGTCTTCGTTTATTACGTGATTCATGATTACCTCAAAAAGTCAGGGAGTCCAGGCGTTCCGAAATCGAAATTCGGGTAGCTGATGCGTGGATCTGGTTCGTTGCGGGTATGTGTGCGGCGAAGCTCGGCATGAACGGTCGCGTCTTTCGACATTTCCTCGTAAATCATGTGCGTCAGGCGCTCGGCGATATTGCGGCACAGGTCGCGCGGATAACGCGTCATATGCCACGCCGTACGATCAATTGCATAAGCCCATGCCTTACCGTCATAGACGACGTTCATGTGGCGCGCACTGCGAAGCCTATCCATGTCTGAAAGCACGCACATGATCGGCAGGCGGATGCGGTTCAAGTGAATCGGCGCGAGCATTTCGGCCGGGTTGAAATCCCAATAGCGATATGCGCCGCCGTTGCTCTGCTTCTCGTATTCCATGACCTCAACGAAGTCAGATTGGCGCAGGCTCACCGTCTGACTGCGCGGCTGGAATGCCACGCAGTATTCGCCGACGATGCGCTTGGCGCAGTCAATCTCGTTGCTCAGGTCGCGATTTGCGTTGAAAAGTTCATGGTTCTGCTTCAGCGTCGCCGCTAATTCCTTTTCCAGTTCTGCAATGCGCGAGCGATGCGCGCGCTTCTGGTTGCGTCCGTAGCGCTTGCTCATACGCTCAACCTCGTTACGGCCACGTTCGCATAAGCGTTTTCGAGACTTTGGATTTTGTTGCCGAGAGCCATGATGTGATCCAGCAGGAACAACACGACTTCCGGGCTCGCGGCGGCGAAGAAGTCCGCGTTGCGCCACTCGTATTCGGCCTTGCCGATGGTGCAAGAGAACTGCGGCTTGCCGTCCACGAAGCGCATAACCGTCTTTTCCCAGCCATTCGCGTCGGCGGTAATGGTGGTCTGCGGGTACGCCCAGTTCAGATTGCGATTAGCGCGCAGATCGCCTTGCGGCCACGCTTCATCGGCCAGCTTGCGCAGCTTCGCGAACAGAGCCTTTGCATCCACCGGACCGGCTACAGCGCCCTTGACGTGGGCCTCCTTCAGTTGAGCCTCCAGCGTGGCGATGCGAGCCGCCTGATATGCCTCGCGATAGATTGCGTCTTCGGCCAGCACGCAAAGCCCTTCTTCGCTCGGCTCAATCGCATCCTTGGCGGTCATTCCCATTGGCAGCCACGTATCGAAGCGGTCAAATTTGTAGGTCACAGTTGATCCTCAGTTACTGGCTCTACGTACATGGCGCAAAGACGGTCAGAAAGAGGCTGATAGTCCTTGCATAGCTGGGGCCGGTTCTCATAGTCACCGCAGAGCCCCTCGGGCGTTACAAGCGGGCAGGAAAAGCGGATGGAAACACGCCCATCTATCTCGGACGGTCCGCCAGCCGTTTCATTGCCCTCAACGGCAAGCCGAAGCGGAATGAAAGGCAGCTTGTGGTGCACCATCTTTTTCGCCGCATCGTCCTTCCATGAATCCTTGTCAAACAAGCCGACATTCAGCGCGAAGTCTTTGCAGCAGGCTCCCGGGCTAGAACAGGTATCGCAGGCACTCATTGCATTGCTCTCGAAGTGAAAATTTCCATGGAAGCGCAGTGCTCACAGATATCGCGCGTCGATGTCTTAGGAAAAAATCCGCACTCTGAGCACATGGGATCTTCGTCATGAAAATCCGGGGCGGCTTCGCTGAAATCTGGTAGGTGAAGCTTTGCTTGTGAGCCTTTACTCATGGCCGTATCGGGGAGATTTATTCGTAAGGCGTCGACCAAATAAACCAGCGCCAGATCAACGACTTACGTTCAAAAACAAGCGGAAAATGGGGATGTTGTCGCCCCGTGTTTTATTGCTTGGTCAGGACGATGTGCACGCCGTCCGGCTTGCTTTCCGTACCGATGTTGAATCCGTCCGTCTTGACCCGGCGATCCTTCATTTCGGCATTCACGGCGGTTACCAGTTGCTCGCGCGCCTGTGCTTCCAGACGGTTCAGCGTGTCAATGGCCTCGCCGAAGCCGCGCGAGTTCATGAGGACGCTGCGCGCCTGCTGAATCGCCGACAGCGAGCCCGTCAGGCTTGCCGTGGCCGTCTTTTTTACCGGATAGAACTTCGGCTCAACCGTGGCGACCGGAACGGCTGCAGGGGCCTTGCGGCGCTGCGCGCGATTGGCCGTGACAGGGATCGCAGGCACTGCCAGCTTTACCGCGTGCTTCGGCGCGACCTTCGGCTTTGCTACTTCGACAGGTGCGGGCGTGGCGACCGCTGCGACTTTCTTCTTCATTTACCGCTCCTCGTGGTGGTTGGTTTTGGCTCGTGCAGATTGCACGTGGCCTGCGTGACTACTGCGAATCCGCCGACTCCACAACGGACGTTAGTGCGGACTGGAATCGACTCGTACTGGTTGTAGGGACGCGTACCGGGCTCGTACTTCAAGTCGAATTCAAGCTTTGCGCATGTTCCGCACGTCCCGGCGCGCAGGACGTACCCCTGCTCGGCCCTGGCGATGCGTCTCAGTTCAAAAACCTCGTCCATTTACAAATTCCCTTTGCATACCAAGCGGATTCAATCTGCGTCAGGGAAAGAATTCTAACGCATTGCGTGATTCGCGCAACAGGAAAATGCTTTAGGCGCAGATTATTTTCATGTGTCGTGACGCGACCATGGGGGAAATTTTGGGGAACTCGATGACCAACAAAGCCGCAAACGTGGCGTTCGACGGGGATGCGCCTGAGCCAGAGCGCACTGAGGCGCTGGGCGAACTGCAGAAATCGCATATGCCGTCGCAGTCGGATTTACTGCCGAACGATGTCGTGCGCGCAATCATGACGGTCGCAGAGGCTCAGTACGAGGACGACATGCTGAAGTCGATCTCGGATAACCCCGTTCCTTTCCCGTCCACGGCGAACCGGCTCAAGCAGCGCGGGATGCAGTCCGTCATTCTCGACAAGTGGCAAGTCAACGTGAACGGCGACTGGTGGGATCGCCCGGGCGGCATTCCGTTCGATGGCCTGCGCATGATGGTGCAGCAGACCCCTGTGCTCAACGCGGTGATCATGACCCGCCAGCGCCAGGTGCAGCGCTTCTGCCGCGTCGCCGAGAAGGGCAACGATATGCCCGGCTTCGAAATCCGCCATATCGACCGCGGTCACCAGTTGACGGCCCCGGAAGGGAAGTCGATCGCGCTGCTCAACCGCTTCATCCAGAACTGCGGCTGGGAATTCAAGCCCCGTCTGCGCAAGTCACTGCACCGCGATTCGTTCGCTCAGTTCATGTCCAAGTCCGTCCGCGACTCGCTGGTCATGGACTCCGCTCCTATCGAACTGGAGTGGAAGAACAATAAGCTGAAGGGTATCGACGGCTTCTACGCCGTAGATGGCGCGACGATCCGGCTGTGCACTGAGGACGGGTACAACGGCGACGACGAGATTTTCGCGCTGCAGGTCGTGGAAGGGATGATTACGACTGCGTACACGCACGAGGACCTGATTTACGAGCCGCGAAACCCGCGTACGGACGTGAGCGCTGCCGGTTACGGTATCTCGGAGACGGAACTGCTGATTCGCGTCGTGACTGGCTATATCAACGCCATGTCATACAACATCAAAGGCTTCGACTCGAACTCGATTCCGAAAGGGATGTTGCACCTGTCCGGGCAGTATGACGACGGCGACATCAAGGCGTTCCGTCGCTACTGGAACGCGATGGTGAAGGGCGTCAATAACGCCTGGAGCCTGCCGATCATGGTCTCGAAGGATCAGGAGTCGAAAGCCTCGTTCGAGAAGTTCGGCGTCGAATTCAACGAGATGTATTTCGCGAAATGGATGACGTTTCTCACGTCAATCATCTGCGCCATCTACGGCATGTCGCCGTCTGAAATCAACTTCGATAGCTTCAGCGGCGGCAGTTCGTCCCCGCTGTCCGGCTCAGACACCAGTGAAAAGCTGGCCGCTTCGAAAGATTCCGGCCTGCGCCCACTGCTCGCCGCGTACGAGAACACCCTCTCGGACTTCATTGTTTCCGAATTCTCGGACAACTTCTGCTTCCGCTTTACCGGCCTAGATCCGGAAGACCGCCAGGTAAAGAACGAGATGCGCAAGCTCGTCTCGACCGTCAACGAAATCCGCGCCGAAGAGGGCAAGCAAAAGCTCGCCGGTCCGCTCGGCGACGCGCCAGTCAATTCGTCCCTCATTCAGCCGTGGATGGTCATTAACGGCATCGGCCAGCAGCAGGACGACGAGGAGGGCGGCCAGGGCGGCTCTGACAACGGCGATCAGGGCGCAGGCAACGCCGATCCGACGCCGGCGAAGGGCTCAAGCAAGGACGGCGTCGATGACGGCAGCGACGTTCCCGGTGACGACATGAATTTTGGCGACGGCAATGCGCCCGTTGATTTTGGCAAGGCGTTCGGCCTGCCGCCCGTATTCAATTTTGAGGAGTTGATGGGATGAGTACCCCGATCTTTATCAAGGCCCTGAAGAAGCCAGACCCGAAGGCCAAGCCCGCAAAGAAGCCGGAAGGCGAACCGAAGAAGGGGCCGTTCAAGGATCTGCTCGCACGCCTGTCCGAGCACAACCCGGGTGGCGCAAAGAACGAGCAGACCGTGAAGAAAGGTCACCACGTGGCGTTCAAGGCTGGAGCGTTCTGCGGCGAGGGGAAGGTGACTTCGACCGGGAAGGATGGCCTCACGTGCGAAGACGAGACCGGGCGGCCGCACCGCGTCCACTGGCATGAGGTTACCGGCCACCAAACTGAAAAGCCGAAAAAGAATGCAGGAAAGTGACGGCCTGCCCCTCCATAAGGGGCTTCTGTTCAACCTCGGCGGCCTTTCCTGCGATTGCACGGAGGAGGTCATCGACGTTATGGCGAAGGCGCTTTCCGGCGAGAACGGCGAGAAACCTGATATTTGGGCGAAGCACGAGAGCCCGTATGTCCAGTCTTTGATCGAACTGTTTTCGTCGCGCGGCCTGCTGCGTCTTGACAAGATAAAAGAGCAGCTTGACGCGTGGATGGCGAACAAGAATTTCGTCGGCGGCAAGACGTTCTCCAAGCCTCGCTTCGGCCCTACCCCACACGAACTCAACCTCGTTGAGCTGTACCTCGAAGCGATCCCGGCTGAAAAGTTCGGCATTGACGACTGGGCACTGCTGATCGACTACCTCGTCGCGAAGTACATGCCCGCTGATTCGCTCAGCACTGAGGCTGAATGGCTCGCTGTGCGGTCGGTGTTCATGGGGAAGGTGCAAGCCAACATCGATAGCCTTGGGCTCGCTGGGGCCGATACGGTGCTGGCTGCGATGCCAAACACCACGAAGGCCGCCGAAGAAACGTTCAAGCCGTCCGACGTTATCAAAAATACGTTGGCATACGAGCGCGCCCGATGCGCCGACAACGTGCAAGCGGTCGCCGATTCAACCAAGCATCGCTTGAAGTCGCTAATCATGGCGCACGAACAGCAGCGCCTTCTCGGCTCGAAGCCACCTGCGCACGCACTGCAGCAGGACCTGTTCGACACGTTCGCCGACCTCAACCGCGACTGGCGCCGCATTGCCACGACGGAAGTAGGGGACGCCGCTGGCAATGGCCTGATCGGCTCGCTGAAGGCTGGCACGAAGGTACGCCGCATCGAGCAGTACAAGAGCGCATGCCCGTTCTGCAAAAAGATTCATGGGCTCGTCTTCACGGTCGTAGACCCTGACAAGAAAGATAAGAACTGGGACACGGAAGTGTGGGTCGGCAAGACGAATATCGGTCGCTCTGCCGCGAAGCAAAAGCGCACTGCTGAAGGAATGGTTGACCGCACCGACTCTGAAATGTGGAAGGTCCCGGCTGGAACGGTTCATCCGCATTGCCGCGGTACATGGCACGTCCTGGACGATGCCAAACCAGCCGACGATCCGGACTTTGCGAAGTGGCTCGACAACCTGTTCGCATCAAATCCGCAAAAGTTTGGCGAAGACGTTCCCGAAAAAAAGTCGTGATAACAACATGAAGGTCATGGAAAACGACGCACTCGAACAAGCTCAGTTGGACGCACTGCCGTCCTTTGTGAGTATTTCGCCAATGCTTAAAGCGACGCCTGCTACTGAGGGCGATCGCCGGTATGTGTACGTCGAAGCTTCCAACGAATCAGTCGATCAACAGGGCGAGATTGTTCTGTGCAAAGCGCTTGAGAACTCCATGGAGTTTTTCCAGCGCTTTGGCAATCTCGACCTTGAGCACTACACACAGATCGGTGCGCGCGCAGGCATTCCGAATCATGAGTCGTACGAAATCGGCACGCCGGTTGATGTGCGCATTCAGAAGTCGGAAACGTTCGTGAAGGGCGAGATTTATCAGGGCAGCGGAAAGATGGCCGAAAAGGCAAACCTCTTTTGGGGTTCGCTCACGGAAATCAATCCGCCGAAGCGCTGGTACACGTCCGTAGGGGGCGCGGTGCTCGAAAAGAGCATGCAGATTGACCCCGTCTCGAAAGGCCGCGTGCCGGTTATTGAGCGCGTCCGCTGGTCAAACCTCGCCTTCTCGGCGACTCCCGTCAACGCCAACCTGCGCCCCGCTTCCCTCGTGCCATTCGGCCCGCTGGCGAAGTCGTGGGGTGCGTATGGGCTCGACGTTGTGAAGTCGCTGCAGGCCGGTTACGGCAGCGATAGCGCGACTCTCGCGGGTGGCTCTGCCATTGGTGAGCAGTCGCTAGATGACGCGCTTTATTCGTATTGGACTTTCCGTGACGAACTCGCCAACGCCATCGGCAACGAGGAAATCTCAATGGGAAGTTTGAAGGAAATGGTCAGGGAGGCCGGCGCGCGTTTCGGTCTTTCGAAGACCGTCGCTGCTGACTACGTCAAGCGGTTTTTGGACGATCTTAAACGCGGTTAAACGGAGCTTAAACGATGAATTTTGAAGAACTGCAAGCGGCGATCGCTCAACAGGCAACCCTCGCCAAGTCCCTTTCTGCCGCTCAGGTGGACGAGAAGGGTAACGCAACCGTCACGGCTGACGCTGCAAGTGGTGCTGCAGCCGGTGGAAAGAAGCTCGACGCCGACGGCAACGAGATCGATGACGGCACTGGCAACGGCGACCTCACCGACGGCTCGCCGATGATCAAGTCGTTCAAGCTCGTGCTCGAAGACGGCACCGAAATGGAAGCGCAAGACGCAACCGAAATGGTCAAGTGCTTGATGACCGAACTGAACAGCGTCAAGGGCGCGCAAGTCACGCAAGCCGAAGAAATGGCGAAGTCGTTCGAAGGTGTCGTCGGCCTCGTCGGCTCGCTGACGGAAGGCTTGAAGCAGACCCGCGAAGACGTGCTCGCCCTGGCGAAGCGCGGCGACGAACTGAAGACCGCGAACTCGCTGCTGACGAAGGCGCTCGGTTCTGTTGGTAACCAAGGTCGCGGCGTTCGCAGCGTCACCCTCGGCGCACGCCCGAACCTGAACGGCACGGAAACCCCGGCCGGTAAGGGTCCGAGCATGTCGGAAATCCTGTCGAAGGCAGAAGGTGCACTTACGGCAGGCCGCATTACGGGCACGGAAGCTGTGCGGGTACAGAGCGCTGTCAATTTGGGCGTTCTCCCCGAGCAGGCCATTCTGGACCGCATCTTCAACTAAGCAATAACGGCAACTTTCGGAGTCCGTAAAACTATGAATTTTCTGAATTTCAACCCCACTGGCGCGACGAACGCTGGCGCAATGGGTCAGGACGAATTCACCGCCCTGCAGAAGGCGCTCGAAGTTCCGCTCGAAGCCGGTTACGGCTCGGACGTATCGACGCTGACTGGCGGTTCCGCGCTGCGCATCCAGTCTCTGGATCTCGCGCTGCAGGCAACCGTGCAGGAAAACCGTCACTTCGCCCTGTTCAACAAGCTGCCGAAGCCCCGCGCATCGGCCGTGCTTGACGAGTGGACGGAACAGCACAGCATCGGCGGTTTCTTCGGCTCGACGTTCAACACCCAGGACGGCGCGGCGATGCAAACTGCTGGTCAATACCAGCGCATGGTCGGTCAGGTCAAATACCTGACGACTTACCGCTCGATCCCGGTTGTGCTGCAACAGCAAAACAACATCGTGGACGCGGTGACCATCGAAACGACCAACGGCACGAAGCAGTTGCTGACGGACATCGAAGTCGGCTTGTTCGAGGGCGATAGTTCGGTTCTGCCGTTGTCGTTCGACGGTATCGCCAAGCAGATCACCAGCTTGGGCAGCAGCGATCACGTGATCGACATGCGCGGTGCAGCACTGTCCAGCATCGACCCGATCGCCACCGCCGCTGAAGTCATCTTCGGTTTCGGCAACTTCGGCCGCGCGACCGATATCTTCTTGCCGGCGAGCGTGCAGACCGACCTGAACACGGACCTCGATCCGGCGTTCCGCGTGATTCAAGACGGCCAAGCCAGCACCACGGTTCGCGGTACGGCTGTGACCGGCATTCAGACCTCGTACGGTCAAATCAAGACCAACACGGACGTGTTCATCCGTGACGAGCGCCTGAAGTCCCCGTTCGAAGTGCGCGCGCCGTGGTTCTTGGCAATCGCTGTCGCGAACAACGGTTATCGTCCGCAAACCGTAGTCGGCACGCCGATCGCTGCACAGGTCGGTTCGCTGTTCGCGGCCAACCAGGCTGGCGATTACTACTACGGCGTGACCGGCTTGAACCAAGGCGGCGAATCTCAGACCGTCGTGTCGGCTCAGGTGGCAGTCGTGAGCGGTGGCGCAGTATCGCTGGCAATCGGCGCATCGGCAGGCCGCACGGAGTCGGGTTATGTCATCTACCGTGGTCGCTTGAACGGTACGAACGCGTTGACCGACCTGCGTGAAATGGTCCGCACCCCGGCATCGGGCGGCGCAACCACGACGTACGTTGACTACAACCAGGACATCCCGGGTTCGACCAACGGCTACATTCTGAATCTGTCGGAAACGGACCATGCGATCGCATGGCGCCAGTATCTGCCGATGATGAAGATCCCGATGGCGGCAGTGAACTCGCCGATCATCCCGTGGCTGCAGATGATTTGCGGTTACCTGCGTATCTCGAAGCGCAATCAGCACGTGCTCGTGAAAAACATCGTGACCAACAGCCAGCAATGGCAGCCGTTCGGCAACGCGTAATTTAGCGCGCGCTGAAGTCTGCTTGTGAAGAAGAAGGGGCCTGCGGGCCTCTTCTTTATAGACAGGAAATCGTGGAGTCCATATGCCCCAAGTTCTGAATCGCAGCAAAAACGCAAGCACGCTCATCAACGGCGTTGCTTTCTCGAAAGTCGCAAAAGGCATGCTGAGCGAGGAAATCTCGCAAGAGCAGGCGGACTACTTTCTGAGCATCCCAAGCTACGTCGCTGTGAAAGCGGCTGCGCCAGTCCCGCCAGTCCCTCCCGTCGCGCCGAAGCAACCCGCCGACCCGGTCCCTGACCCGGCAGTAGCCGCAGCCGCCGCTGCGACCGCCGAAGCTGAGCGCCAAGCCGCTGAGCAGGCTAACGCTGCCGCTCAAGCCAAGCAACAAGCCTAAGCGCCTCTCGCGCCCACGAAAGCCCGGTTCTGCCGGGCTTTTTTTGTTCGTGACTGCATTCTTTGGTCACCAAAGGAGGGCTCATGGCCTCGCAACAAACAACCGCACTTTTCCCAGACCAAGCAGCCGCAGTGCTTGACTTGCGCGCACAGCTTGGACTTGGCCCCGCAAACTACATCAACATGGCCGCGCTGACTGACTCGATGGTGTGGGACAAACTCGTCGCCGCTGAAACCGAGTGCGAACGCCTGCTAAAAACGTTCTTCAGCACCGTGCAGGTCATCCCGGATTTGGCTACGGATGCTGAGATCGCCGCGCTCGAAGCCGCTGGCACGCGCTACATCACAATCGCTGGCTTCGACTATGACCCGGCACTGTTCCAGGGCGATCGCTGGGGCTTGATGCGCCTGCCATATCGCCCGGTCCAGCAGGTCAATTCGGTGACTATCGCGTTCCCGGCACCCTTCCTACAGAACTACACGGTTCCCGGCGAGTGGATTCGCATTGACCGGAAAAACGGCGACCTGAATCTGGTTCCGACAACCGCCGCAGCGACAACTCCCGTCGGCGCTTTCGCTCTCGTCGCGATGGCCGGATCGATTACGTATCCCCAGGCAATTCAAGTTCGCTACTCGTGCGGCCTCTCGAATTCGAGCGGCCAGGTGGTGACGAGCTTCGCGCAGCACTGGGACGATCTTGTTGACGTGGTCAAGCGCATCGCCATCTCGAAGATCCTGAAGATGATGATGCTGCCGCAGTCCGCATCTATCTCGGCGGACGGCCTCTCTCAATCGAATTCGTTCAATTACAAGGCGTGGCAGGACGACATCAACGAGACACTGTTCGGACCCAAGGGCTCGAACGGCGGCCTGTTCACGTCCATCCACGGCATCAACGGCAGCGTACTGGGATAAGCCATGGGAATGTCATTCAGTGTAGGCGCGTTCAACCAGTTCCTTGGTCAGAGCGGGCAGGTCGGGCAGCAATACGCTTGGTATCAATCGGCTGCATGCCCATGCGCGGACCCGTACTCAGGCCAAGCCGATCCCGCGTGCCCGATTTGCCTGGGTAAGGGAAAGATTTATCCGGCGACGCCGGTCAACGGCGTGGCCGCGCTCGCCGGCCAGAACTCCCAAAAGGCTTGGATGGCTTCCGGCCAGTATGAGACTGGCGACCTCGTGCTCACGATTCCGCAGGCCACGCCGATCTATAGCATGGGGCAGTGGGACCGCGTGACCGCTCTGAACACACAGCAGGTATTCAGCCTCGTCCTTACCGCAGGGAGCCCCCTGGAGAAGCTGTGGACGAGCGTGATTGGCCTCACGAAAGTCTTCTGGATTAACGATGGCGCGCTGCTTATCGGCGACCTGCCGACGGTGAATCCGGACGGAACGATCAACTGGAGCGCTTCCCCCGTGGCCCCGCCTGCTGGTACGCAGTACACGATTACGGGCACGAAAATGCTCGATTACTACTGCTGGGGCATGTACCCGACGAACCGGAATTTTCAACAGGGCTTGCAACTGCCGCGTAAGGTCGTTCTGCGCGACTGGGACCTCTTCAGCCGTTAGCCTTCCGACATCCGCTTCATGGCCTCTCCGATCGCCGCGGTCGCGAGAGGCTGCATTTGCTGGGCGACCTTCTGCGCGATGTGCTTGCCAGGCACGGGCTTCGTAATCCATCCAGCCGATCCTTCGGCCATCACGCGGAACGTCAAATACGAGCTTCCGCCCGACGATTCCTTCATGCGCACCATTCCCGAAAAGCGCCTCTGCTCTTGCGCCGATAGTCCGGCCGCCTTCAGGTCTGCGCGCGACAGTTTCCCGCCCCATTGGTAGTTCGCCTTGGCGACCATGAACGTCTTCTTTGATGCGATGTTCGAGAGGAACGGATTCTGAACGGGATTGGAAGACATGCCGCTCGTCGGCGAGAGGATCACGTTCTCGCCCGACTGCCGCGCGCCAATGCCAGTGACCTCGGACGGAATCATCTCTTTGGCTAACTCGTAGACGCTCATGGGCATCGCGGGCGCGAGCGCGTCATTGCCGGGCGTGTTCTGGCGCATCGGGATCACAAGGAAGCGCCGACCTTTCTGCGATATGCGGACCTTCGTGCTCGTGTTGAGCATCAACTTCAGATCCTTCGGGGGGCGTCCCTCCTCAATTTCCTGCGCGAACTTGTAGTCGCTGTAGACCTCGGCGTTCAAGTCGTCAAGCATCCGGACCTTGATCGACTGGATGTACGGGGCCTTTTCTCCCTGCCATAGGCGAGCGCGCGCAACCGACTCTTTCCAGCGGAATGCGGTCTCGCTGGCGATGGCTCGGACGGCCTGCGCGGCGAGCGGGAATGTCGCGCCATTGATCACTTTGACTAGCTGGTCAACAGACGGCAACTGAAGCGAGATTTGGAAAGAGGTATCGGCCATGCAATGAGCATGTCGTCACGTCCGGGTCGTGACGCGAGCATTAAGCCATGCTCGGAAATCAAGCGCTTCCACTGCCGGTAGGGAATGCTCTCAAGGTCATCATGGACCCTGAGAGCGGGTCCATTCAATGGCGTCTTATGCGCAATCAGACCGGCGTTTTCGCTGGCCCGACTGATCCGCTCTCGATGGTGATTTACACGGGCGATCAGGCGACGTACTGCGTAGACGTTTTCGCCTTGGTGAACGGTACGGAATATTCGTACTGCCTCTACTCGACGTTCGACGGCGAGAACTGGACCCCCAGCGCTGTATTCACGGCAACGCCGAACGCCATCTACGGCGATCAGTCTGTAGACGCCCTGACGATTGTCCGTGACCGCATGGAAAAGGGCATGGCCGTGGAGGTATTACGCGGCACGCTCACTCCGCTTACGAAGCAAATCCCGGTGCTCAATGCGCCGCCTGCTTTCGAAGACACGCGCTGGCCGATGGTTAGCGTCCACGTGACGAGTGACGGCCCTGCTGAGCGCGCCATCGGCGAATCGATCGGCGATGACGACTGGGACCCAGCGACCGGCATGTGGAAAGAGGGCGAAGGCTGGATTGCAAACACGGTTCTCGCCATTGTCGGTTGGTCCAAGAACGCCGACGAACGCATTGCGATCCGCAAGGCCATGCGCCGCTTGGTGATTGCGAACCTGCCGGTGTTTGGCGGTCTCGGCATGTCTCGCATTGATATCAACCAATCCGATCAGGACTACGTATCAGGCGAATACCCGGCTCCCGTCTTCTCGACGGTGTGCAGCTTTTCGTGTCTCGCGCCCGCATACATCACGGACGAAGTGCCCGTCGTTACCGAAATCACCGTGGACGGCGAAGCAGTTTTTTCAGCAACACAAAACTCGACGGCGTGAAGCGCCAATCAATCAACTGAAAAGGAATCGACATGGCTATCGACACGCCGACCAACGAAACAGCAGCAGAGCCCGCCGTTGCAGCAGCCACGGCAGCCGACACGACTTCGACCGCCGCTCACGCGAAACCGGGCGCTTTCAAGGTCTCTCTTGAGCACTTTGCAACCCGCCTCTCGGCTTCGGATAAGCGCGTTGCGCTGATTCACGGCTGGGTTCACTCGGAAAAGCGGGCGAAGAAATTCCGCGATCTGCCGGCCAATTACCAGGCTCGCTTCGCGGCTTTCGCAAGCAAGCCCATCACGCAGTAATCCGCTTAAAGGAGCGTCATGTCCTACTTTTTCAACGGTCGCGAGTGGATTACTCCGGCCACTATGTCGGCTGTAAACGACAGCGCACTGGCTCCGACCAATGCGAACGTCGGCAACACCACTTGCTATCTCGGTCAATCGACCGGTGGCGAGCCCGGCGTTGTGCTGTCCTTCGGAAGCCCGGACGAAGCAGAAGCCGTGCTGGTATCCGGCGAGCTTCTGACGGCCGCAATGAAGGCTTTCAGTGCGAGCAACGAGACGGGCGGCCCGGCGACTGTTGACGTTATCCGCGTCAACCCGGCCACTCAATCGACCCTCCAACTGGTTGACACGAACAGCGCTGCGTTGATCAATGTTGCGTCGGCTGACTGGGGCCTGCGCACGGCACAAATCAAGCTCACGGTTGATCCGGGTTCGGTTAAAGGTCTCGGTGCGACCGTTGCGCTTGGTGCGGCTTCGTACTCGACCGATAACTTGTACGCAAACCCGTTCTCGGTCGCGTACACGGGTGGCGCTGCGTCGGCTGAAATGACGATCACGCCGACGACGGTTGTTCTTCAGGCCCCGGCCGGAACCGTGGTTGCAACGATCCCGCTCGCGACCTACCCGACTGTCGGCCAGCTTGTCGATTACATCAACACGATCGCGGGCTTCGACGCCGTCGTAAATGGTGGATCGATCAATGCCCCGTCTCTCAACGGTCTCGATTCCATCACGGCGGCAAGCGTACTGGTCACGGGCCCGAACCCGAACGGCGTCGAAGTTACGGCGAACCTCAACCAGCTTATGAACTGGATGAATTCGCTCAATGGCTTCTCGCAGCCGCTTATCACGGCTACGTATGCCCCGGGGTATTCCGGCCTTCTCCCGACTTCGATTCCCTTCACGTACCTGAAGGGCGGCTCGGATGGCATTACCACTGCTGCGGATTACGACTCGGCTTTGAACGTGCTGCAAGCCAGCGACGTGCAGTGGCTCACGCCGATTACGGCTGACCCGGACGTGTGGGCGATGGTGGATGCGCACGTGCAGTTCATGAGCACGGTAGGCGGCATGGAGCGTCGCGCAATCGTTGGATCGGCTCTGAACACAACGGATGCCGAAGCGATCGCGTTCGCATTCAACCTGAATTCGGACCGCACTTCACTGGTCCACTTGGGCTACTACGATTACGACCTGACCGGCACTCTGACTGGCCTTCAGTTGTACTCGCCGTACCTGACGGCCGCTGCGATTGCTGGCGCGTTCTCTGGCGTTTCGCCGGGCACTGCCATGACCAACAAGGCCATGGCTTTCTCTGGCCTGGAGCGCTATCTGAACGTCCCGACGGATACCGATCCGCTGCTTCAGGCTGGCGTGATTCCGTTGGTGAAGGCGAAGACCGGCTACATGGTCGTGCAGTCCATCTCGACGTGGCTTGTCAATGACAACTACGACAAGGTCGAACAGTCGGTGGGCTGGGCGCTGGACTACACGTGCCGCACGTCGCGCGAAATTCTGGACCCGCTCCGCGGCGCGAAGATCACGCCGATTGCATTGGGCCGCGCTGCGACGCTGGTTGAAACGAACCTCAAGGCGCTCGCCGTTCCCGATCCGCAAGGACCGGGCGTGCTCGCTGGTGACGCCGACAACCCTCCCTACAAGAACATCGTCGCGTCCGCTGCTGGGACCGCGATCGCTGTGTCTTTCCAGTGCTCGCCTGTTCTGCCGGCGAACTACATTTCAGTCACCGTCTTCGCCGTGCCGTTCACTGGCACCGCGTCGGCATAAGGGATAGCCGAACATGGCAAACAACGCAGTTGTGAACGGGCAGACCAACCTGCAGGTTCGGTCTGGTAACCGGATCATCATCACCTTCGGCGGCGTCCAAGTCGGGATGCTGCAGTCGGTATCGGCCAATGATGACTATGCGCCGGAACCGGCGAGCGGCATCGGTGACATCCACGTACAGGAGAACGTGCCGACCATCGCACGTCACTCGCTGAGTGTGTCCGTCATGGTCATGAACAAGGGCGCGATGGTCAAAGCAGGTATCGCCCCTGAGAACGGTGATGCAGTGCTGCTCGGCATTGTGTTCAACATCGAAATCTACTCGAAGGACGACGGCTCTTTGCTCGCCAACTACATCGGGTGTTCGTACGCTTCCGGCTCGCTGGAAGTAACGAAGCACGCGATCGTTATGCAGCACGGTCAACTGCTCGCCCTCGACCGTACCGGCACCGTCGCCTAATCGAAGTCCCCGGCCGCCTTTAGGCGGTCGGTTTTATTTGAGGCATGAGAATGCGCACCGCGAAGACAGACGATTTTAATGTGGACGTAGAGGGCTTCGGCCGCTTCGTCTTTGGCCGCCGCACGAAAGAGGACGTGTACAAGATCCGCTCGCGTTACAACGTGCTGACGGAAGGCAACTACTTGGCAGACGGCAGGGTAGGCGACCTCGGAGGGCTGGGGCTCGTTACGCTCCAGACGCTGCTGGTTAGCGCTCCTGAGACGTTCAACCTGGAAGCGATGGACCCGCTGATGGACGATGACTTCGAAGAGAAGATCATGAAAGTTTTCGGCGCTCTCCGTGCAAAGGAGCAGTCTTTTCGTTCCGAACCAGCGAAGGGAAGCGAAGGCGCGGGGGCGGGAGTTAGCGAATAGTTACGAACTCTGGTTTCGCGCGAAATATAACCTCGCGCCAACCGACCCGCGCTTCCTCGCCATGACTGACGGTGAGATTGAAGCCGAATGGTGGGCATACCACTACCAGGAGGGGAAGACGGGCGAAGAGTTCGATGACGACGATGAAAACGCCGCAAGCGACTACCTCGCGCAAATTGAGCGCGAAGCAGAGGCGGAAGAGGCAGCGGCGGCGGCTGCAGCAGGCGGTACCCAGCCCACGGAAGACCCCGGCGACTGGGGTCCGGAAGAGTAAAGAAGCCCCGGTATCCCCGGGGCTTTTTGCTTTCGTGACGTGAGCATTAGGGCATCAAAGGAGCGAGCATGCCTGAAGTAAAAATTGGTGTAGGAGCAAATGCGGGTGGAGTTGACCAGGCGATTCAAAAGATCACTGCGTCTATGAACAAACTTGGCTCTGCCGTGGCCGCGAACCAGAAGCTCAAATTCGAGCCGACGGACGTGAAGAACATGGCGCGCGACCTTGACCTCATCAACAAGCAGTTCAAGCAGACTCTGGCGCTCTCCGCTCAGGTGCGCAACGCCCTGAAAAACTCGGGGCAGAGTGATCTCCATATCTCGCAAATCGATTGGTCGAAGACTTCAACCGACCCGCGAGCGGCGCAGCGCATGCGCGATCGCGCCTTCATGCATACGGTGCGTGGCACGTCGCTCGACCCGACCCTATCGAATGATGTAGATGGCGACGGCAACATCGTGCCGCCCGCGCCCCCGGCCAAGCCGCCAGCCAGCGGCGGCAGCGGTGGTTCTGGCGGCGGTAGCGGTGGTCGCCGGCCGCCCGCTGGTGAAGACGAGGGCAGTCGCGGCGGCGGATTCGGTCGCGGTGCGCGCCGGTACGGTCGCGGGATGGCCGGACGCACGGCGGGCGCATTCAGCGGCGGTGTCGGCGGCCCGGTTGGTGGCATGCTTCAAGAGGGCATCCAAGGCGCAGGCACTGGCATGGAGGTTGGCGGCCTGCTGGGTGGCCTCGGAGGCGCTGCCGCTGGGTTAGTCGGCGGTGGCCTTATCGCGGCCGCTGCGATGGCTGGGAAGGCCGTCTCTGAGGGCATCGACCAGGCGAAGGACCGCAACCTCGATCTGGACTTGCTGAAGCGCTCTTTGGGCGACCTCGGCGTGTCGTTCAAGGGTTTGAGTGACGCGTCTTGGGTAGCCGCGCGGGACCTCGGAATGGCGAATGGCGAATTCGTCAAGATGGAGCAGCTTGCGAACTCCGCGAGCGGGGGTGCATACCGCACGCCCGACGAGTTGGCTGGCGCAACGCGTTCCGGTGTTGATATCGCTCGCGCATACGGCCTGCAGCCGGGGCAGGGCGTCGCCTTCACGGCGGGCATGCAGCGCATGGACGCGCACCAGAACAATAAAGAACTGGCGGCCACGCTCGCCGAAGCAATCGTCAATACGCAGGGAAAGGCGACCCCGTCTGAAGTTATGCAGGCGATGCAGGGATTCGCGGCGCAACAGAACCGGTTCAATTCCGGGGTGGTTGACCTCAATCGCTTCGGGAACGCCTACTCGTCAATGCTTGGCGTAGATGGCATGACGGCAGACCATGCCTCTTCAATCCTCGGTCAGGCGAACGCGTCCATGCAGCAAATGGGCGGTTCTGAGGCATCGCGCAACTTCACGATGCAGGCGTTCGGCTCGCTCGATCCGATTCGCGCGGCGATGCGTGCAGAGGGTGGACTCTTTAGCAACGGGCTCGATAACCGGGATATCAACGGCTACATGTCGCAACACGGGTCCAAGGACTGGGAGACTCAGAACAAGGGCCCGGAGGGGACCAACTTCTCGGTAATTCGTGGCGCGTTCGACAATGCTTACGCCGGTCGTGGCCGGTACGGCGCCGAGATGGAGCTTGATGCCGAGAAGAACTATTTCGGCCTGAAGTCGTATGCCGACACGGCCTCGTTCATGAACATGAGCGACTCGGACCATAGCGGCATTTCGATGCTGTTGAAGAACGCGGGGATTGATCTTAAAGACGTTCGCGAGGGCGGAATTCAAGCGCTTGCGGGCATCTCGAAGACGACGGACTTCCAGGGCGTCGATGACCTCTACAGGAAGGGCCCGGACGCCATCCGCAACCGCAAAGACATGAGTGAGTCGGACCTGTCTTCGCTCGATCGCGCAGAGAAGAGTGGTGACTTCGAGAAGTTCCGCAGCGAACTGGTGCGCGTCATGGCTGGAAAGGGCCAAGAGGATGACGCCGGTTCGACCCAGCGCACGATCGACGCGAACATTTCCGACATGAAGACGATGGTCGGCGAGAAGCTGATCCCGTACACCCAGGCGATGATGGAAGGCATCCTCGCCATGGCGAACAAGATCCCTGGCGTCAACATTGCCGATCCGTCTTTGATTGGTCCGCCGAAGTCCGCCATGGGCGAGTCACTTCCTGCGGGATCAACCGTAGTGAGGGACATGGGTAGCGCCGGGAAGATTACGCGCGGTGGCGACGGCTTGCATACGGCGACCGGTGGCACTTGGTGGGACAAGGCCGTTGACGCGACGGCGGGCGGTCTCAATTGGCTGAAGGGTCAGGGGCAAGACGGCTCAGGCGACCCGCTTGGCATTCGCAGCAATAACCCTCTGAACATGCTTCACAAAGGCCAAGAGGACGTTTATTCGGACCCGACGGTCGGCATCGCTAAGGCGACGTCCAATCTGGAGAGCGGCTATCGCGGCCTGACGCTCGCGCAGATCCAGGACAAGTGGACGGGCGGCGCACGTACCGGCAACACGCCGGAAATGATCGCCAATTACACCAAGCTTATGACGGGAGCGACGGGCCTGAAGGCTGGCGACGTTCCGAATCTTGACGATCCAAAAGTCGTGGCTGCGCTTATGAAGGGGATGATCCGGGCCGAGAACGGAAAGATGCCTTACTCGGACGACCAGGTCAACGCGGGCGTTGGCGCTGGAATGGGGCGGCTCTCTACGAAGGGATTTCATCCCGATATGTCGATTGCTGAAGAACCTACCTCGAAGCAACCGAAGCCCGCTCCCGACGATATGACGATCGTTTCTGAGCCCGCCGAAAAGCAACCGAAGCCGGCTCCCGACGACATGACGATTGTCGCAGAGACCGCCGAAAAGAAACCGAAGCCTGCTCCTGATGACATGACGATTGTTGCAGAGCCGGCGGCAAAGATTCCCGCAAAGGACCGGTCCACGTCTGCCGCAGATGCCTCCGCAGCGGCTTCCGCATCGAAGGTTGGCTCTGCCGCTGGGAGCGGTGCTCCGTACGGATTTGGCGGTGGTGACATCAACATCACTCTGCAGCAGAGCGTCACCACGCCGGGAGGCGCAACGAAGACAAAGACGCTCAGCACAAAGGTTTCGAAGCCGTCCGCCTCTGGCACGCAGACCCCGACAATCATTCAAATTCCGGCCTAAGCATGAAAGTAAAAATTCGCAAGCCGAACATTCAGGTTCTGCTGCATAAGGTGGTGACGCGCACGAGCGCGACCGGAAGCGCTCAAGTCAATGCGACGCAGAGCCAGTCATCGCTGGCTGGGCCGCCGAGTCAATCTGATTCGGCAAAGAACATTTACGACCTCACGACATGGCTCGGCGAAGGCTCCGTCGTGCGCGTGCAGAAGTCCGTGCGCGCTTCTGCTGGCGCGTTCTCTATTTCGTTTGTCGATCAGGTCATGAATGGGCTGAAGGACACGCTCTACGCGCTTATTGAGCCGATGGACATGATTGAGATTCGCTTTGCTGGCGACTCCTACAAATATTCGGGAGCGACCGGGCAGAAGCTGCCAGTCATGATGCGCGGTTTCGTGGCTGACATTCAGCGCGACCAGAGCATGGGGGCTGATGGAAAGCCGCGCCGCACGATTCACGTGACCGGCCACGACTACCATAAGATTCTGCAGATTATCCAGATTTTCAACATGCCCGCGACGCCCGACGTGGCGAACCTTATTTCGAGTTTCCCGCTGTTTTCGAAGTATGGGCCCGAACTTAATGTGCAGACTACGACGGCCTTCGTTCAAGCCGTCTTCGACTTGATCGTCAACCCGTATATCGCTGGCATGCAGCAGGCGGGCGCGACTTCCGGCACCGCGCTGGCAGAGGTTGCGACCGACATTCAAGTCCCCGATGCGCTCGTCTCGGTGCAGCTTGGAGCATTCAATAACGGGACGGTGCAGCAGCTTCTCGAACAGTATCTCGACCTCGGGCCCTTCAACGAGTTCTTTATTGAGGATCGCGATGCAGGCGTATGGGGACCTGCTGGTCCGTATGCCGTCTATCGTCCTACCCCGTTCTTGGATGCGGCACAGCGGCTTACGCTTCAACCCATTCAGTCGTCGGTAACGAGCGGCATAGATCCGTCTAGCGACTTTGCCCCGACGGCGAATTGTGTATCTATTGGCGTCAACTCGATCATATCCATTAGCGCGCGCCGTTCGGACGCAGGGGTAGCAAACTACTTTTGGGTAGATGCGCCGCGGTTCACCATGAATTATGACGATCTGACAAAAATGTTCGCAACGTACGCATCGCAGCAGGGCGCGACGCCGTACTACATCCAGAACTATCAAAACGTCAACCCGCTGCTATACGGCCTTCGCAAGATGGAAGTGTCCACGCAGCAGGGCGGTGCGACCGAGACCAATGCTGGCAACGGGACGCCGGCTGGCGATGCGCGCTGGGCGAATCAAAATGCCTTCCTCACGTGGATCGACAATCGCCGCAATCTCCTGACGACCCTCAATCAGGACAACGTCGTTCTGGAGAGCGGCGCGATGCATCTTGAGGGCCATGAAAAGATTCGCGCCGGGACGTACGTGCAGATCAACTATGGCGACCAGATCCAGTCGCTGCATTACGCCCATTCGGTGGTGCACACGTACGAGCCGTTCGGAAACTACTTCACAGAAGTTGACTACGAGCGAGGCACTAACTTCATCGACCGCATAACGGCTGCGCAAAGCAGCGGGTCGCCGTACTTTTCCGAAATGCTGACGCCAGGGAGCCAGTAATGCAGGGGCAAGCGCTTGGCATCGTAGTTGCCGTCTACCCGGAAGGGAACAGTATCGACGTGCTTATGCCGAAGACGGGCGACCGGCTGACAAACGTGCAGTGCGCCGCTCACACGGGCAGTTCAGACACGGGCATCGTGGATCTGCCAGAGATTGGCCTGCCGGTGGACGACACGCGCTGGACGCTGCCAATCATTCAGCAGGCAGCGCGGTATATTCGCGCTATCGTCTGGAATGTGGACGGCATGCCTATCTGCATGGGCTTCCTGCTGCCGCAGCTTACTCAGTTGACATTTAAGCGGGACAATTTCCGCATCAATCGCCATGCCTCGGACGTGTACAGCACGACTAGCGGGAATGGCGACCATGAATGGTCTCACCCCAGCGGCACCTACTTTCGCGTGGGTGCATCGCCTGCTCACGAGGACCTGACGAATCAGGACGTAGATCAGTCGTGGGCCATCAAGCAGAACAAGGCTGCCGCTCCATGGGTCAACCTGACGGTGGCGAATGCCGGCGCGGTGGTTGCGAATATCCAGGTCGATCCTAGCGGGAACATCAACATCGAGCACAACGGGAACCTGACTGTCAACACGAAGGGCAACGCCAACGTGACGGTGGACGGAACAACTGAGGTTACGTCTGAAGGCGCGGTAACGGTCAACGCGAGCGCAGGAACGACTCACAACGGGCCGCTCACGGTCAATGGCCTGCTTACCTTCACGGAGGGAATGGAGGGGTCTGGAGGCTCAGGAAACACAATGAGCCTGACCGGCGACATTGGCGTTACCGGGACGATTACCTCAACCGGGGACCAAGTCGCAGGCAACGTTTCGCAGATCAACCACGAGCACACGTCAGAATCGCCCGGCTCGCCGACAAGTCCGCCTATCGCGGGGACGTAATGAAAAAGGCCCCGCGTGCGAAGGGGCCTTTTATATGTTCGACAGACGTTTAGCTACCCGCTTCTGCGCCGATCTTCTTGGCAAGATATTTGTTTAAATTCGCTACCATCGTGTCGATATTAGCCGCGCGCTTTGACTTATCCAAAAGGTCGCCGCAATACCCGTTGTAGGCCGTGTCTCCACCAAAGACGACACACAGGTTATCCATGGCAGTTTGGCGAGAGTAGTCGGTGTAATCGTTGGACCCTTGATATGAAATCTCAATATCAATCGGCTCGCTCATTCCTGACGGCTGCGCTCGCGCATAAACGCACCCTGATGCCCTACACATGTGATTCAGGTACACCAGCTTGCCGCCGTACGCAGACTTTGTTACGGGCGCATCCCCCGAAAACTTAACGACGCTGAACTTGATTCCAGCCGCCTGCGCCTTTTGGAACCAAGTGGCAAACGCCTCCTGAATCAACAGCGACGCTTGCGTGTGAATGAAGTCGGATACGGCTGGTGCGTTCTCGGCCTTCGCGCTTCCTGACTGGACATTCGAAACGGCCTTGGTTTGCGCCGCAACCGCCCGGGCGAGTTCGTCCGCGTGAGCGGCGAAAGATGCGACGACCAAGATGGCCGCAACGATGAGCTTTTTCACTATTTCCCCGATTCTGTAGTTGGTTGAAGCGCGATCGCAATAATATGCGCACCAAGCAGAAAGTCAAGAGGTATTTTTAGATCGTCGTGACGCCATGCTCGTTGCATGAGCACGCCATTCGTCCCTCTCTCGTTTGCAATGCCGTCCATCCCGGCCGCGTTGCAGGCGCTGAATCCGCCCCCCTCGCAGAAGCCGGGCGATTGCCCTATCAGCTTCACGCTTGACGACCTATCGACTGGCGCGTCCCCGGTAGTGCTTCCTCTGAACATCCGCCCGGAAGAACTGACTCGCACGGAAATGTCTCGCGTGTCGGTGCAGCAGACCCTCGGCGGGGCGTTCGCGGACGAGTTCGGGGCGGGCCTGACGCAGATCAATATAAGCGGGAATACCGGTTGGCGCGGGTTCAATGGCGTTGACGGCATGGCGTTCTTTCAGCAGCTTCGCGCGGCCTCATTCACGAACTGGCACTCGCTTCGCAACCAGGCGATGCAGAAGGGTCTCGACCCGAACCTCGTGCAACTGATTTTCACGGACGCGCTCAACTCGACCATCGACGTTGTTATTCCGATGAACTTCACGCTGCGCCGCTCGCGCTCGCGGCCGCTGCTGTGCATGTACCAAATTTCGATGATCGGACTCGGCGACAATCCGGCTCCAGGTCAGGGCTCAGGTGGCTGGCTGTCGGGCCTCATTCAATCGCTGGGCCTGCAGAGCGTGGTTGCCGCCGTCAAACAGATCGCCGGGGCCATCTCCTCGGCTGTCAACTTTATTCAGGCTGACATCCTTGCGCCGATCACGGCTTTCATGCAGACGGCCTGCTCAGTCTTCAATATGGCAGTCGCGATTGTAGAGACCCCGGCCGCGCTGGTGAGTCTCGTTACTGGCGTGGCTCAGTCGATCGCGCAAGTCGGTTTCAACATGTTCGCGACGCTGGCCTCAGTAACGTCCAATGCAGCGAACGTGACCGGAAGCCTTATGCAGGTGCAGGCGGCTTTTTCGGACGTGTCCTGCGTCTTCGCCAACGCTATCGCGCAAGGGCAGACCTATCCCGTCTACACGGGCCTCTACGGTGCGAGCAACTGCTCGTCTACGGTCCCGGGATCGTCCCCGCAGAGCCAATACACGTTGAACGACACGAACCCGTTCTACGACGTTATGGGCACGAATACCCCGCCTCCGATTCAGGTGAGTCCGGCTGCACAGCAGGCCATCCAAACCATCCTCTACACCGACCCGGTTCTCTCGGCCTTGACTCCGCAGCAACTCGCAACGCTGGCGGCCTCGATCACTAACGGTATTTCGGTGACCTGATGCCATCTATTTTCGATACGCCGCTTACCGGATACCGATTCGTCCAGACGCAGAACGGCGACTCGCTTCAGACCTTTGCCGCCCGCGTCATGGGGGATGCGTCGAATTGGGCTGTCCTTATCGGGATGAACGGCTTGATTCCGCCGTACCTGACGGACGATCCGGACTCGGTTGTAACTGGCGTCGTCCTGAATGGCTCATTCCTGAAAATCCCTGCGGCGACGGCGCCCCCGTCAACCGACCAGGACGACGTATTCAAGACGGACGCGCTACTGAACCCGGACGGCACTTTCGCGATTACAGAAAACGGTGACTTTGCGCTCGTATCTGGCGTTGCCAACCTCACGCAAGCCCTCGAAAACGCGCTCAACACCGACCAAGGTGAGCTGATCTATCACGGCGGCTACGGCTACCTCGGTCGCCGCTTGCTGGGCGCAAAGAACGGCCCCACTGCCGGGCTTCTCGCTGCCCGCTATGCGAAGCAGACCGTGTCGTCCGACTCGCGCATTTCGAGCGTGACCGACTCGACAGCGACTGTTTCCGGGACCGTGATTGCGACGGTTGTCCAAGCAGAAACGGTTGCTGGCACAACGGTGCCGGTATCAACCACGACATCGTAAGGAATTCGAATGTTTCAGTTGAAAAATTTTGCGTCCATCGTCAATTCGATGGTGAACCGGATGAAGGCGACGCAGAGCAAGGTTACTGACTACAACGTCGGCGCCGTCGCGCGCACGCTCGTGGAAGCGCCGGCCGCAGAGATTGACGAGCTTTACCAGCAAATGTTCAACGGGCTGCAGGAAGCCATCCCGGTTGCGGTGTTCAACTCGTTTAACTTCCCAGCACTCCAGGCACAGTCAGCGTCCGGTCTTGTGCAGGTGACGATCGCCTCGCAGCCGACGGCTGTCTTGGTTTCGGCAGGCACGGCCTTCACGCCGACCGGGACGAGCAGCAACGTCTATCAGTCCGCGGCGGACGTGGTTATCCCGGCTGGAAGCACGACGGTCAATATTCAGGTTGCATGCACGGTCACGGGTTCGACTGGCAATTTGCCGCAGAATCAGACCTTCGCTCTGTCGCCACAACCTACCGGTTTCGTCGGCGCAGTAAATGCGAACTCGTTTGTCAATGGGCAGAACGCGGAAACGCCTGCCGAGCAGCTTATCCGTTTCAATAATTACATCTCGACTCTCGCTCGCGGGACCGTCGCGGCTCTGTCTTATGGTCTCTCCACCGTCAATCTGACGGATGCGATGGGGAACATCACGGAAAAGGTCGCGCTATCGCTGATTGACGAGCCATACACGTACGACGCTACAAAGCCGATAGCGCTTGTCAACTGCTACATCCACAACGGCGTGGGCGGCACGTCGGGAGCGCTGCTCGCGCAGGCGGTCAACGTCATCGCGGGCTACGTGAATGCACTGGGAACGAAGATCCCGGGGTATAAGGCCGCTGGCGTAAAGACGAACGTCTTTATCGCGACTGAGGTCCCGCTCCCGGTGACGGCCACGGTGACAATCGCGCCGGGATACGTGTGGAGCAACATCCAGCCGCTTGTTTCTGCCGCGATCTTCTCGTATCTGCAAGGACTGACCATCGGCAATAGCGGGAGCACTGTCGCCGGAACCGACCCCGTCGGAACGGCGGTGGCCGCTCAGATCAGCAAACTCGCCATGAACATCCCTGGAGTGACGAACTACGTTTCGGCATTCACCGACACGCTCGCGGAGACCGGCAATAAGAACATGCCGGGCACGATCACGCTGACTCAGGGGACCTAAATGCAGCTTACACAAACCCTGCTTGGCTACCTGAATCGCGTCTTTAACAAAGACCCGGCACGCGTGCTCGCCATGTCGTTCAACCACGTCTATCCGATGTCGTGGCAGGTGCAGGATGGCGTCCTGACGACGCAGGTTCTCGACGGCGGCTACGGCGCGAACCTGACTATTGACCTGACTCAGTACACGTTTGCTCAACTCGTCAACTATATCGCTGCACAGCCGGGCTACGTCACGCCATACCTCGCGCCGTCAATGGCTGGCATCTCTGCGGCTGCGCTTTTGGACGCATCCGGGAGCGTCACTCCGAGCGACCTGCCGCAGCCCATGTATGCCTACACGAGCGTGTTGTGGGCGTACCTCGAATGCAATGCTGCAGAACTCGAACTCGCTGCCGCGCAGATCGCGAACCTGCCGGCGGAAATGAGCACAACTACGGCCGATACGATTTGGCTCGATGTGCTGGGGACCTATTACAAAGTCCCGCGTAACCCGGGCGAAGAGGATTCGGCATACGGTCCCCGCATCATTGCAAGTGTGCTTCGCCCGATGAGCAATAACGTCGCAATGGAACTCGCCATTACGACGTTCACGGGCCAAGACACAACCGTTACGGACGTGGTGCTGCCAGGCGTGACGGGGAATGTCTATAACGCCGACTTCATCCATAACGGGGCTATCCTTTATGACGCGGTTTCGACGCCCGTCTACGGGCTGTTTGACGTTGAGTATGGCTACGACATTATCAACGGCCAAGACCCGACTACGTTCGCGCAAACCATCACAGCGCTCATCAACACGCTGCGCGCTGCCGGGGCACACCTGCGCGACCTATCGCTGATCGGATCGAACCTGAGCGATAGCCTGACGCCACCGACGGACTTGTTCTCGATGATCGAAGTAGTCGCTCCGTTCGCTGACTCGCTGACGCAGCCGACGGATTCGATGTCGGTTATTAGTGTCAAGTCGGTGCCGTTTGCGGACGCGCTCGTGCCGCCAGACGACACGGATGGAATGGTACTGAGCATTCAATACAACTACGCGTATAACGGCGTCCGGACGCATAACGGAATCGCTACCTATGACAGTGGAACGACGGAAGTAGACACGCTCTAATCGATGTGTCGTGACGCGAGACTGGTCCTCATCTACTAGAGAGGGTCAGTCTGACCATGCAACTTAATGAGCGTATCAAGCGCGCCCTTGCGGGCTTCGCGCTTCACGACACCCTGAAGCCGCCGACCGGCAGGCTGGTCTATGACGTTCGCCGCGGCGGCAAGCTCATTGAGCATGTTGACGACAACAACCTGATCGTTATCGGCTCGCAGCCCACGCACGCCGCGCTGCTCGGCGGAAACGTAGCGAACAACTCCGTCACCAAGTTCGGCGTCGGCACGAACGCGACCGCGCCAGTCTTCGGCAATACGGGCCTGACAGGTCAATACGCGAACGCGCTTACGGGCGTGAGCTATCCGGCCAGCAACCAGGTCCAGTTCTCTTTCGCGATGGGCTCGGCAGACGTTTCCGCATTCGGCATGGCGATTTCCGAATTCGGCCTTCTGACTCAATCTGGCGTCCTGTACGCGCGCAAGACGCGCACGCAGCCCCTCAACTTTGCAAGCGATATCGCATTCAGCGGTACGTGGACCATTTCCTTCTAAGGGGTGAAGCGTGACCGCTGCCGTACTTCCGGAAATTAATAATTACGACCTTACGGTCTACCAGATTCAGCTTTCCGATCCGGTGCAGGGATACAACCCCGCCAATCCGAACACCGCGGCGAATCAGGGGCTGTCAAACCAAGCCGCGCTGAATCTCGCGAACCGCACGAACTGGCTTTACAACACCATCAATAGCATCCTCGATGGGGGTGTCGTTCCGACCGGTCTCGCGCCGCTGCTTAGCCCGGAATTTGAGGGAACCCCGACTGCGCCTACCGCGCCGCTCGGTGACAACTCGCTGAAGCTGTCCACGACTGCGTTTGTGCAGGGCACTCTTGCTGGCGTGCTCGCGCTGAGCGTCGCGGGTGGCACGAACGTGGCCCTGAGCGCCGTGCAGGCTGGTAACGGCATCCTGAATTTCACTGGCGGTCTGACGGCGAACATTGCAGTCATCCTGCCGAGCACGTCGGGCAAGTGGATCGTTGCAAACAACACGACTGGCGCGTTCTCGCTGACGGTGAAGACCGCGGCGGGGACTGGTGTGGCCGTGACGCAGGGCAAGTTCGTTGAGATCTTCGGCGACGGCACGAACGTCTATCTCGCGACGAACGACTTCTCGAATATCCAGCTTACGGGCGTATCTACTTCGACCACGCCTCCTGTCGGCGATCAGACGACGAAGATTGCGACGACGGCATTCGCATACCAACTGAAGAACGGCGTTATCCCTGTCCCGGTCGGCGGCGGTGCAAACGTCGCCCTGACGCCCGCGCAGTACGGCAACGGGATTCTGCTATTGCAGGGCGCTCTGACGGCGGCCATCGAGGTCATCATCCCGGCGCAGGGCGGCCAGTACGTGGTTGCAAATGAAACCACTGGCGCGTTCGGTTTGACGATGGGCTGCGGTGGCGCTGGCACGACGGCGACCATCCCGCAAGGGCAGTCGGTTATTGTCTACTGCGACGGCACGAACACCGTTCTGGCGGGCGCTGCATCGTCTAGCTCGTTCGCTATCCACACCTTCACGGCGACGGCGGCACAGACCACGTTTGCCTGCTCGTACACGCCCGGCAACATCCTCGTCATCCAGAACGGATCGACGCTCGGCGCGACGGACTTCACGGCGACCGACGGTGCGAACGTAGTTCTGGCGACTGGCGCTAAAGTTGGCGACGGAGTCCAGGTAATCGCCTTCGCATCCTTCACGGTCGCCAACGCCGTGACGACCTCCGGCGCGACGATGATCGGCCCGATGAACCTAGTCGGCGGCGATACCGGCGTGACCGCAGCCCAGTTCGATGCAACTACGAAGTTGTCAACGAACGCTTTCGTGCAGCGTGCGCTTGGGAACTTTTCGAATCAGCCGCAATACAACACGAGCCAAGTCCTTAGTCCGGCGCAAGCAGGGAATCTGATCGTTGCGTACGGAACCGCCACGATGGGATTTACTCTTCCCCTCACTTCGACGGTCCCTCTCGGGGCTGCATATTACTTTTGGTCGAATAACACCAACGCCAGCGGTGTCACGATCGCCTGTTCTGGTTCCGACGTTTTCCAGGTGAATAGCGGCACTTCGACTGCTATAGCAATCAGGTCTGGCGATTCGTTCTTCATCGCGAAGGGCGGAAATGGGCAATGGATTGCATTTGGCGGGACCTTGCAGCTTGGTTCTTCTAGTCCGTTCGCTGCATCCGTCACTGCCAACGGCTATCAGAAGCTCCCTAGCGGGCTAATTCTCCAGTGGGGAGTTTCCAGCAGCATGGTGGCTGGTGGCTTTGTCTCAGTAACGTTTCCTTTGGCCTTCCCAACCACTGTTTTAACGGGCGGGGCTTTCACTCCAATGTCGAGCGGAACCACTTCGACTCCCACGGCCGTAGGGGTGAATTACACCGGAAAAACAGGATTTACGCTTATTGCCCAAGGCCCCGGTGCTGTCGGTGCAACGCCATGGTTCGCATTGGGCTATTAAGGAAATATCATGAGCCAAAAATACGCACACCTTAACGCCGATCGCTTTGTCATCGGCTTCTATAGCGACGAGTGGCACGGTGATTCAATTCCCGCTGGCGCAGTCGCTATCGATGACGAACACCACGTCGAATTGCTTGAGGGGCAGTCCGCTGGCAAGCGCATGAAGCTGGATGACAAGGGCATGCCGCTTCTCGTTGATCCTGCGCCGCAGACTGTCGATGAACTCGCCGCGTCGATGCGCGTGCAACGCAATGCGGCTCTCGCAGAGAGCGATTGGCTTGTATCGCGTCACCAGGACGAATCGCTTTTCGCCGCGTCAACCACGTTGACGAAAGCGCAGGCCGCATCGCTCGGAGCGTACCGGAAGGCATTGCGCGATCTCCCGGCCTCGGAGGGCTTCCCTAGCGTCGCGCTGCCGGCTGCACCTGACTTCATTGGAGCCAAATAATGGGTACTCGCTCAGCAGTTCTCGCGGCACTCGCTGCGCTTCTCTCAGGTGACGGGGCGGGCAATGTACTGCTCGACCAGTCCCCGCCCCAGTTTGATAACTCGCTGAAGCTGGCGACCACTGCCGCAATGGTTCGGCAGGGTCTGCAAGCCTCGGGGATCTTCTCGTTCAATGTCAATACGGCATTGACAGCGGCTCATATGGGAGGCGTTGCTTATTCATATGGTGCAAGCGCATTAGCATTCAATCTTCCTCCCGCTGGGTCGTCTGCTTTCCCGTTGGGCTCCAAGATCAGCGTTTTGAATGCAGGGGCGCAGTCGCTGACGGTTACTCCTGTCGGCAGTGACAAAATTAATATCGGCGGCCTTACCCCTGCTAACGTCATTGTTCAACCCCAAGACACAGTTGATTTCACCTGGAACGGCGGGTCATGGTTCGTTACGGGTGGCAGCGCAATGTTGGCTAACTCGGGGCTGTTCGCTGCATCTTTAGGTACCACCGGATATCAAAAACTGCCTGGCGGTTTAATTATTCAGTGGGGTACGTCGACTGTCGCCTCAACCGGAACCGCCGTCACATTCCCGATTGCCTTCACGAATGCAACCCTCAACGCGGGGATCACTCTTTTTGGGTCTACTTCGGCGACGGTTGCCTATGCATCACTCAGTTCTATTTCTTCCAAAACCGGTATGACGCTTTACTGCAATACCGCCTCCCAGTCGGCACTTTGGTTTGCAATCGGATACTAATCATGGGTCAAAAATCCGCAGCATATAACGCGCAAGGCGCGATCACGGCATACTACGACTCGGTTGATAGTCCCGTTCCGGCTGGCGTCAATGCGATCGACATCACTGAAGCGCAATGGCAGACGTGTATTTCGACGCAAGGCTATACGGTGGAGAACGGCGTGCTTGTCGCGCCTGTTCCGCCGAACGAAGCAGAGTTGCTCGCTGCTGCGCAGGCGGCTCAATCCGCTGTTTTGTCGGCTGCCTGCGCAGCGGCCATCGTCGCTGGGTTCCAATCATCGGCGCTCGGAACTCCGTACACCTATCCGGCTAAGACGACGGACCAACAGAACCTCTCTGCTTCGATCATCGCGGCGCTACTCGCCAACGGTTCGGCCATGCCGTGGATGGCCGATACGGTGTTGGAGGCGGGGCAGATCGTTGCTACTGGCGGCCAGCTTTATACGTGCGTGGTTTCGGGTCCGACGGGTTCGGCAGCCCCGGCGTGGCCTACGGCGGCCGGTCGGATCGTCAATGACGGCGGGGCGCAGTGGGAACTCTGGACTACGCCGTTCTGGTGCGAAGACGCGGCTGGAAATTGGGCGTTTGTGAACCACACGTCGCCGCAGATTCAGAAGGTCGGCGTCGATGCGAAGCAGGCCATTCTCGCCAGCATGGCAACCAACGTTTATCTCGCAACGCAGGTCGCCGAAGCGACGACGGTTGCTGCTGTGCAAGCTATCGTTTGGCCGTAATCGTGACGTGAGGATGCACCTATGGCTCTCATAGGTGCATCCATGTCTCGATATCTCTGGAACCTCCTCCTGCTTCTGGATCAGTCCGTCAACACGGTCACTGGCCCGCTCTTGAACCTCATCCTGCGCCCTGTTGCTACGGCTCGCTTCGGCGCTCCCGGCGAAACGCTGTCGTCCGTATTCGGTAAGAACGTGGATGCGGACGCGTGCTCTGGCTGCAAATTAATTTGCAAGATCCTCAATCTGATTCAGTCCGGCCATTGCCAAAAAAGCATTGAACCGTATGAGGGTTCGGACGCTGATTCGTGATGTCAGCATGTAATTCAAGCCGCAGGGCGCCGATCAATCGCGCCCTGCCTTGACGACTTGCTTCCGGAACTTGAAATGGATTGGATCGCCTCATCGCCGTACGTTTGCCTCGCCCTGACTGCGGTTATGGGCGTGGGGGCTTATTTTTTTACCCGCCTCCAAAAGGAAGTGGACCGGCAACAAACGAAGGCTGAGACGCTGGACAAGAACTTCGAGAACGCCATGCTTGCGCTTCGGACGGACTTCTCGAATCAGATCAACACCGTGCGGAACGACTCCACAAATCAACTCAGCGCTCTCCGTGACAATCTCGCCTCTCACCGTCTCCACGTCGCTGAAACCTACGTGACAAATGACGGGCTCACGAAGGCCGTCTCGAACCTGAACACCACGATTGAACGGCTTATTGAAGTCGTAAATTCCAGCGCGCAGGAGACCCGCACAGTGGTCTCCGAAATGCATCGCCGCATCGATAGCAAGGCCGATAAATCATGATCCTGTCTATTGCAAATCTCCAAGCGGGATGCGGAGCCAATTCAGCCAACGCTGCCAAGTGGCTTTCTTTCATCCAGGCCGCGTGCGACGCGTACCAGATCAATACCCCGCTGCGCCTCGCTGCTTTCCTCGCGACTATCGGCGTCGAATCGGAATACCTGACGACGGCTCAGGAGAATCTCAATTACAGCGCTCAGGGTCTCGCCGACACGTGGCCGCACCTGTTTGCCATTAACGGAGCGCCGAACGTCCTGGCGAACCAATACGCGCACCAGCCTGTGAAGATCGCGAACACGGCCTATGCCAACGAAAACGGCAATGGGCCGGTGGCGAGTGGTGACGGATACAACTTCCGGGGGCAGGGCCTCATTCAACTGACGGGCCGCTCGAACTACTCGCTCGCGATGATGGGCTTGAGCCTTGATCTTCTGGAGCATCCGGAACTGCTGCAGATCCCAGCGAACGCAGCGCTCGTGTCCGGGTGGTTCTGGTCGAACGGGAATTTGAACGCGCTGGCCGATTCCAGGCAGTTCACGGCGATCTGCAAATACGTGAACTGCGGAAACCCGAATTCGCCCACCACGCCGAACAACATGCCTGAGCGCCTCGCGCTCTACGCCGCGGCATGCACGTCACTGGGGTGCTGATATGTGGGGATTCGTCAACCAGTTAATTCCGCGCTTCCCGCGTCTGGCGATGGTTATGCGGCATATCACCACGGAATCCGATGGTGAGTCGTATGACTTGGTCCGTGTTCTGGCGTTTGCCTTCGGTCTGAGTTTCGCCATTGGCGGCATGGGCGGCATTGGTTTGATCGTAGCGTGGGGCCTCTACCAGTTCATGCACCACACGCTCGATGTGGGGGTCTTCTCAACGGCCCTCGCGACATTTTTCGGGGCGTTCGCCGCAGGCTGCGCAACGCTTATCCCCGCCATCGGGTTCGCGCTCGCGAAGCGCGCGCAAGGTGAGGGGCCTAGTAAGCCTGATGACAGGGGTAATCAATGAGCATCATTTGGGGATTTATCGTTTCTCACTGGCTTCATGCGCTGATCGGCGGTGGCGTTACGACGCTGCTCGGAATCGGTCTGCGCGCGCTTGGCTGGCCGGCGATCGTGAAGTATTGGAAGGACATTGTTGTGTTCGTGCTCCTAGTTTTGACGCTTGTGTTCGTGCTGATGCTGTACATCAAGCTCAAGGACACGGAAGCAGACGAGGCGAAGTACAAGGCCAACTTCGAGACCATTCAAGGCCAAGCCGAGACGGTCAACGCCGACAACCTGAATCTCGTCAAGCAGTTGAACGCTCAGAGTGACTCGATCACTCAAGCCGCGCAGGACGCGCTCGCGGTGCAGGCGACTGCGAAGCTGGCTCTGGCCGCCGCGCAGGCGAAGCAGGCGGCGGACGCCGGGACGATTGCCAAGCTGCAGGCTCGTGCAGCAACGAACGAAGGGAGTTGCGACGATGAAATCACTATTTTGCGTTCTGGTTTGTAGCCTGCTGCTGGGGGCGTGCGGCGCTGCGCCGACGGCTCCCCCGCTGATGGACGTTAAAACCGTGCCCGTGACGAAGGAAGTTCCGGTCCCGTGCGTGCCCATGATCCCGCAACCGTCTCAGGCACTCCTGAATGACAACGACCTGCTCGCCGGGTCGGGGTCGCAGGTCGCGGATAAGTTGTGGATCGATCACAAGGTTCGTTCGGACTGGGATGCCGAACTGCTCGTCTTGGTGACGGGCTGCTCAAAACTACCGCCGCAGCCTGCCGCGCTCCAGTAGCGTCTGGCACTCGACGCACAAATGCCGCCCCATGGCACGACGCAGGGGCGGCAAACCCTCACCGCAGTCATCCTCCAGCGCAATGCCCTTCACGGGCTTAGCAGCGCGCCCGGTGCAAGTCGCCGGTCCATACTCCCAATCACCTTCTGCGAACGTCTGCGCGGCCTCGCGCGGCCTGTTATTGAGCGCCCAATCCATAGCCTCATGGTTCTGCGCAATGTCTTCCTGACTCATTCTCTTTCTGCCGTGTTGTGAGGCCCCGTGGCCTCTATCGTTATTCTGTGGTCCCGAATTATTCGGGTCTCAGGTATGCGTGTTTTAGCTCAGGGATCGATCGGGCTGTCTTGTATGCGGCACTAAGAGAAGTTGCCGGGACCGTGACGCGGGCCTCAATTTCAAGCGTGACCGCCCCGCGCGCCTCGCGCTTGGTGGCAATGATTACGAACGTCTTCATCCTTCAAATGCCCTCTTAATTTCCTTGGCATTCAGACCAGCCACAACGCATCCGGCTTCGGTCGCGTGGTAATACATCATGCCGCTCGGCGAGGTCTTGCCCTTTACTGCCAGCCCCGCGAACTCAAGGCGCTGCATGGCCTCATGGGCGGGGCCGCCGCTGGTCGCGTAATAGTTCCGGTATCCACGGTCGCGCTTCTTTACGTCTTCCGTTGCGCCGAGCATGTGCTTCAGCTTTTTCAAATCGTCTGGCTGTATCTTCATGGTTACTTGGCCTCGCGGTTGATTTGCGCGCGGATTCGGTCGATAAGCGGGGAGTTCGTGCGATTGCACAGCTTGACGAGGCAAGAGCGGCGCTTGTCATGGCGGTAGAACTGCACCGTGCCATCGGCCCATGCGCGACGTGTGTACGTTCCAGCGCCAACCTGGATATCGATTTGCTCAGTCATTACGGGGGTTTTTCTCTTCACGGCACGGCTCCTCGTTTCTGCGTGAAAAGAATAATACCCCATAAATCTGCGTCTAGGGAAGAATGCTGTACAAAAAAATGCACGCCGGGCGCGGGGCCTGCGGCGTGCATTTTCCTTCGCCCTTTTTACTGTCCCGCGAAGCTGGGTGGGTCGGCGGTATCCATCCATATTTGCCGCGCCAGCGCCTCAAGCAGGTCAGGCAGCCGCAGTTGCGTTTCGAGGTCGGCTTGCACCGAAAAGCCAGATCCTTTCTCACCGTCGATCACCAGGACGAGTGCGCCGGCCGCGCCAGCTTCCTCGCGCACGATCGTGCAGAGGCGGTCGTATTTCCCGTGGTCTATCATTTGAGGAAATGCTGCATGACGCCGGTCGCCAGAATGAGCGTGAAGCCGACCGCGTACAGCTTGTTGCTCAGGCGAGCCTCGGCAGCGTCGATATCAGCCTTGGTCGCGACGTGATCGCCGAGCGCATCGTTGAGCGCTTCGGCTATGGCATCGGCCTGTTTTGGGTCCATGGTCTCGCGCAGGCGCTTCGCGAGTTTGAGCGTGTCGATGATGGCTGCTGTCATGATGTTTTATTCAAATTTGACATAATTTAAGTTATCAACAAATTAGGGCACAATCATTCGAGCGGTCTAATTAGCGCCTTTATTCTCAATCGGTCTTCGCTCGTCGCCTCGGATTCCACCAGCGACAGCCACATGAAATACGCGCCGAACGCCCAATCGCGCTTCATGATCTTACTGCTCTGACTGATTTCCTTATCGACTTCAGCCATCGACTTGGTGATCTGCCGCTCAACCTCGGCCGTCAGTTCTTCATAGCTCCACGTTCTCAGGCCCATCGCCGCCTCTCAGTTGCTGGGTGAACGACACCACCAGGATTGCATGTAGGCGATGCCAGAGACTATCTCGAACCCCGTGAGCACGAACCCGTTCGGCCCCATCCACGATAACGCCACATCATGCAACTCTGGAAACGGCTGGCGCACGTTCATTTCTGGAATTTGAAACCGCGCAATGCTCGTGGATCGGTTGAGGTACTCGGACACCTCACTCACCACGACCATGTCGCCAGTGGCTGACTGAGCCGTTTGGACTTCCTGATGCGACAGTGCTCTGCCAAGCCGGAACCGCGGGGTCACCTTGTAAATCATCGCGCGTCTCAGTAGTTTGAGTCCAGCCACGCTTTGGCCCAATCGACCCCTCGCGTTCTGGCGGCAACCTCAGTGTCGTAATACCCGATATCCGTAAAGTTGAATATCTGCCCTGAATCCTCGTCTTCCCATGGGCCGCGCTCAACCTCTACCCACGCATGCCAAAGATGCCCTTTCCGTTCTGGCACAGAATCTATTGTCCACTCTCTATGACTTAGCTTCATGTTGCCGCTCGCTCGCGCCCAATTTCTGCGGTCTGGTATTGGGACAAATTCCGATCACCGCTATTGGGACAATTTCCGATCATTCTTATTGGGACATTTCCCGATCAAAACAGGTGCTGCTGAGCGCTGTTTCCGAACCGGAACTCAAGCCCGATAACCTTCCGGCCCGCTTTTCGGGTATCCCACTCGATTTTATAGCCGTCCTTTTCTGTCAGTTCCTTCACAGCGGGCTCAATAATCCGGCGTCGCATGTCCTTGAAGTTCTTCCGGCAGCTTTCGCTCGCGTCCATGGCGTGCGCGAACTCATCGATATCGATCCTGAGAAGCCCGGTGGACTTGAACTGAGCGATTAGCTCCAGCAGCCGCCAGGAAAACACTGAACGCAGCGCGGCGGCCTGAGACAGCTTGTATGACGTGAATTGCTCGCGCAAAAGCACCAAGTGCGGCACAACCTCATGCCAGAAAGCGATCTCGATATAGCCCTCTCCGTTCGAATACGTCGCACGGCCGACCCAGCGCATTTTTTCCTGCTTTGGGCCTTTCGGGCCGGGCTTCTCGTAGCGAATCCATCGCTCTGAAAGCGTGCTCTCTGCCGCCTTCAGTTCCTCGTAGGCAGTCGTCGGGTCAATCTGGAACGTCTCGGCGAATTCCAGCGCGGAAATTCGCGCTACGAGAGGCTTATTCATGTCCGGAACGCGCTTGCTATCAATCTTCGAAATGCAGCAGGCCACAACGCGCTTCTCTGCCAGCGACAGACCTTGTGCGGCACGAGTAAGGACGTTGCTCATATTGACATGGCGCTCTGACGCCGTAGCAGGTAATGCATCGGGAAGGGTTTCCGCGAGCGCAGAGACAATCACTTCTGGCTCAGGGACAATGACTTCTGACAGGGTCATGGGCAATGAAATGGGACAAGTTAGGTACGATGTCCCATTTGTACCTTGGAGTCTGAAAAACGTCAACGTTTTCCACGGCTTACGGCTCAATTTTGGCTGTGGATAACGACCGGAAATTGTCCCAATAGAAAATTTGCGAGCCCGGAATTTGTCCCCCTATGACCGGGTTTTGTACACCAATGACCGGAACTTGTCCCAATAGCACCCCGCAAAGCCTTACCCAGTAAGGCTTCCAGCCTTTTAAAAACGGTTTAAAAACGTCTTAAAAAACGCACGCGGAGAGCTGTGGACAACCGTCGGTTAGCACGGTCTCCCGCGCGTGGGCGTCGAGACTCATCCTGTCATCAACCGTTTTGAAAGGCGGCTTGCAAGGGGGGCGGTCATTCGTGGCCGTGCTTCTTTTTCAGCCTTGCCAGTTCGGCACGCGCCCCGGCTTGGACGATTTCGGTTATCGGGATGCCGGAAAGCTTCGAAAAATCGCTTATTTCCCAAAACAGAGCTTCGTCCATTCGGAGGTTGACTGGGCGAGTCGCCGGTTTTCGGGGGAATTTGGGAAATCCGGGGCTCACAGCAGCCTCGCGGCCCTCCCCTGCACCGCTGGCCTCAACTGGCTCGTTCGAGGCCGCTGGGGGCGATTCTGCGGCGAGCACAAAGTCCATTGGGTTCCGGAAACCGCCCTTCTTGTCTGCGGCGCTCATTCTGCGACCTCCTCTTCCTCGTCGGCTAATACCGGGTTTTCAATGATGCGGCTAAGCGCGACCATTTCATCAATAGCCTTGGGGTCTGGCGAACTGAATTCGGTCACCGCGCGCCCTTCGCTCGCGACCATGCGAAAAGCCTTCCGCTCACTGAGAAACGTCTTCAAAAGGCGGTATTGCTTGAGCCCTGAGAGGGACTCGCGCATATCGGCGGCCTCGCTCGAATGCGCGTTTGTCGGCACGCGATTCATGATCGCGACGGCCTTGAGATCGTGGTTGAATCCGCGCGCCTGCTCCACGAGCCTGTCCATTTTTGCGAATGTGTAAATATCAAACTGGCTCGTCTGCGCCGGCGTGACGATAATCCCGGCCACCAGCATCGCGCTCCGAACCTCTGGTGAGTCGGCTCCGCGCGTGTCGATGATGATGTCATCGTACTTCGGGATAAGCGCCCTCACCTGCGAGTCAAGCCTCTCGCCAAAGATGGAGACGCACGTGATGGCGGGCTTAACCTCCTCTGCGGCACGGATGTTCACCCATAACGTCGCGGACGCTTGCGTGTCCGCGTCTACCAGCAGCACGTCGCGCCCCTTGCCGGCCAGCATTGCAGCGTAGCTGACCGCCAAGGTGCTTTTCCCACTGCCGCCCTTCTCCCCGCCAAACAGGACAACACTCATGTTTTTCTCCTCTGTTTAGGAGTTTGCATGCTAGTGTATTTTTGCTTGGCAAGCAAATATGACTCGGCAGCGTCCGTAAAGCTTTACAGCTTTCTTTACAGACAGGCAGTAGGAACAGGGGCTATAAGGCCCTTCAGCATCAGACGCCCGCGTGATTCATGCATGCCTGCGGTGAACCGGTCTTCGACGTAATCAAGCGTCATGCCTGCGGGGCGAGGGTGCTGACGATCGTACACGCAATGACACCAGAAACACGCGTATGCGCCCCATTCGTCATCCGCCTTCATGCCGCCGCCCTTGCCGTGCTCGCCGCGGTTCGAGTGCGCCCACACGACGTTCCCGTCTTCTACCTTGCACACGCCCGCCAGGCGCAGCGTGCAGGTCTCGTGCCGCGCGCTCTGGCGGATCGGCGTGGCCTTCGGGCGGCTCGTCTTCAGCGTGGAGCGGGGCTTCGGCTTTACCTTGGGCTCGCCGGCGGCCTTGGTGACCGCCGTCTTAGACATGGGACTCTTACGCTTGAAGCTGCTGCGCGCAAGTCCCTTGCCGGGGCGCTTGAAAGTGCTGTTAAACGGCACGGCGCCCCCCGATCCAATTCCACATGCGGCGCACGCAGTAGCCGCGTCCGATGGAAATAAGCGTATAGATGACCGTGATTTCGACGTTCTGAGCGCCGCTGACATGAAAGCCGAAGCGCGGGAACACGATGGCGTTCGCGACTGCGGATACAGCCAGCCCAATTACCGTATTGGTGAGCGTTTCCAGGAGCGACCCGCGCTTCGACTGGCTCATTCTGCGACGCCTGTCAGGTCTGAGTCGGTGAGTTCCGGTGCCAGCTTGGCGTCGCGCAGTTCGCTGGCAATCTGAACTTCGACGGCCTCTTGCGTGAACTGGCGCGGCGTGATCGTCAGGGTGCAATACTTCATCCATTCGACCGTCTTCAGCGCGGCGTCCACGTCATGCTTATGGATCGGCTCGCCGCGCTCCAGCAGGTTCGCGACGTGCGTGAGCCCAGCGTTACGGTTCGCCCAGCCGTGGACGTGGCCGAGCTTCGCGTACGTCTCGATGACGCTGCGCAGGCACGCGACGGCGGGGTAGTAGTGGCCGTCTTCCTCGTTGATCCACATGAGCGGCGTGCCGTCCTCTGTACTGGCGACCTCGCCATCTACGAAGCTGTGTAGCGCCTTCACGACGGGTTCGAACACCTTCACGATCTTGCCGACATGGCGCGGGTCGGCGAATGGCACGTCCTGCAGGGCTTCAGCTTCCTCGCGCGCCTTGCGCTGTGCGTCGATGTTCGCCTGCATTTGCTTGCGGACGCTCTCCAGGCGCTTCGCTTCGGCCTTCTGGTACACCTTCGAACGGCGATGTTTCTCATTCGCACGGCGTTGCTTGCGGTTGAGCGGAATCAGGCCCTTCGCTTGGTTCTTCGGCGCGATGCCGACTTCGAGGACCTGCGGCTTAGGCGTCGGTTCGCGCTCCGGGATCTCGATCAGTCCGCACAGTTCGGGAGGGGCCTCGCCGAGTTCCGGGATGTCCTTTGCGATGCCTGCGACCATGGCGCGCACGTCGCTGACTGCCAGCGTGTGTTTCTCGCCCGTTTCAGGGTCCGTGATAGTCAGGGTGCTGTTGCCGATATTTACGTGGTTCATATTACCTTTCGAGTAGCTTTAGAAGCAGATTTTAGGGCGATTAAAAGCCGAGTGCGGCCATCCATTGCATTCCCCGGTATGGGAGATCGAACGGGATGTCATCGTCCATCTCATCGAATCCACCACCGGCCGGCGCGCGTCCTGCAGTGCCCGACTTCGGTCCAGAGCGCTCCTGCGGTTGGCGCTGGCTGCCGCTATTGCCGCCGCCGTTGTTGCTGCGACGCTCGCTGCTGCCGCTGCCGTCGCCTGCCGGACGCCCATCCAGCATCATCATTTCTTCAACCTTGATTTCGGTCGCGTAGAGCGTCTGCCCGTCCTTCTCGTACGAGCGCGTCTTGAACTTTCCCTCGATGTAGACGCGAGCGCCTTTCTTCAGGTACTCGCCGCAGACTTCAGCCAGGCGCCCGAACACGGAGCAGCGAATCCATTCGGTCACTTCCTTCATTTCGCCGCTTGCCTTGTCCTTCCAGGTCTCGGTGCATGCGATGCTGAAATTGCACAGAGCGTCGCCGCTCGGCAAGTAACGCGTTTCCGGATCGCGTCCGAGATTGCCGATGAAAATGCACAGGTTCTTACTTTTTGCCACAGTGAAACTCCAGTGATCGGCCGCGCTTGGCGGCCGGGATGACTTACGCCGCGAGGCGTTCGGTTTGGTTGGCGACTTCGCCGTTTTCAAGCCAGACGCCATGGATGGTCGGGGGGAGGCCCTTCGGCAGGTCCTTCAGGGTCGCGAAGAGGAGGGCGCTGGTGAGCGAGCCTTCCTTCGCGCGGCCATCGAGCCACAAGAGCAGTTCAACGCGAGCCGGGATCTCCAGCACGTCCACACGGTCGAGCATGAGCACGCCGATACCTGAAATGCTGCTGATGGCTTCGGCGATCATCGCGTCAACACGCCACTTCTCTGACTCGCAAAGCAGGTCATAGATGCGGCCCTCTGCCGTAATGCTCATGTCTGCATTGATAGACGCCTGACGCCATCCGGTAACCAGCGAGGACTTACGCAATTCGGTATTGATCGGCTTCAGTGCCTTCGCCAGGATTTGCGCGGGGATGCCGTCGGGTCCGAGCGCCTTGGCGATCTTCGTCCACTCGGCGACATCAATATGCGCAACCTTTGCTTTGCTCGTGCGCTCGTCCGCGCTGCTCGCTTGGTCGGCTACGGCCTTCACCTTGTTGAACTCAGCCACGGCCTCATCAACGTACCCCTGCACCTTGGTAACGATGCCTTCGCCCTCTGCGATCATGTCCTCGCTTACAGCCTCTCCAGAGGTCAGTTCGGCAAGCTGAGCCTTCGCCGTCTCGCACTCTTTCAACGCGCTGGCGTTGGTGCGCACCGCGTTTTTCTTAGCGGTGAGCTTGGCGCGTGCTTCTGGAAGCTTTTCGCGTGCTGCGTCATCGCCGGAATTGCTCGGAAGGCCGAACTTCGCCACATAGACGGTGAACGGTGCGCTGAGCTTTGCGACGCTGCTTTTGATGCTGGCGCGCTCATCGTCTCCAAGGCAATCGAGCGCGAACTCAACGGCGCGAGCGAAGTCGTGTTCGAGACCTACCTTCGGCGCGTCGCCGGCGAGCGCTTCGAGATCCGAAACCATCGCTTCCAGGTCAAGCAGTGCTGCCGTTTCCTTTTCCACGATCGCGGCGAGTTCGAGGACGCGATCCGCGCGGTTCTGGAGAACCTCACGGCGGCTTGCCTCGTTGACTTGCTGGGTACGCTGCGCCTTCAGTGCGCCGAGCGCCTGCGTGGCCGCATTGAGGTCCTCACGGCGGTGATTTACCTCCTCCTGCCAGTAGTCGAGTGCGTCCGCGTCAAATTCCGGCTTCTCGGCTTCCCATGACTCGCCCTTCACTGAGCCGTGCTTCTCGCCCGTGATGTTTTGCCATGCGCCCTTAGCCTCGGTTGCCTTCCCGGCCGCGAACTTTTCCGCCGCGGGGAAGCCGATGATCGACTTCAGCATGGGCAGCGTCTGAGCGACGCGCGCGTCGTCGCACTCCGCGTCCTTCAACATGCGGCGCAGGGCTTCCTCGGTTACTTGGCTGTTCGTGAGACCAAACAGGAAGGTGCGGCGATCGTCTTCCTTCATGCTGGCGAACTGCTGCGCATTCAGCACGTAGGGGAGGGCGTCCGGCAAGCCCTTTTCGAGGCCATCGCCGAGTGCATGCAGGCTCTTGGGCAGCGCAAGCGATGCGAAGCCTTCGTCGGTAGTGACACGCACGCCACCGGTCTTCGCGCCTTCCGACACGATCATCGGATAGTCTTTCTTCAGCTTGACGCGAGTCGTCACGCCATCGAACGCCATCCGGACGCTCTCTTGAATCGAGGACTTCGACGCGCCATTGCGGCCAGCGAACAAAGTGATTGGAGTATCGAGCGCCAGGTCAATGTGGCGGGCGCCGAAAATGTTGCTGATCTTTAAATGGTTGAACTTCATTTTCTTATTCCATGCTGAAAGAAGCTTGTTGAGCGGGTGCGCCGCTATTCGACAGTTCCTGCACGCGAGCGCGGTATGCCTTACTCAGGCGCGGTTGATCCTTGGCTGGAAGGCTGCGGATTTGATCGGCCAGCAGGTCGAGTTCGTCGGGGTTCGTCTCTACCTTGATCTGCTTTTCCAGTTCGTCGGCGATGTTCAAGCCCGGGTCGCCCTTCGTGGTCGGCTGCACGTCTTCGGCTGCCGTCTTTGCCGCTGCGCGCTGCTGCGCATTGAAGTGACCAACGTCCACCTTCTCGCGCTGCTGCACGTTGCCGAAGTCGAGCGTTTCGCCGCCTTGCTCGTTCGTCAGTGCTGCCGGTGCCGTCTCGTCGGCTGGCGGCACGTCACCGTCTTCCATTACCGCACGCATCGCGTCCGGGTCCGCGAGATCGGCCATGTCAATCGTCTTTCCGTCTTCGCGGTCCGCATCGAGCGAAACGGCCGCCGCCATCGGATCGCCCGGATTCATTGGCAGTTGCTTGGAATGCTTTTTAATAGCCGACTTCGCGCTCATGTCGTCTTCCCACATGACCCACGGCGTACCGGCAAGCTTCTCTTCGGCCTTCTTACGCTTCCACTCTTCGCCGCCAGCCTCTGCGCCGCGCAACAGCGATTGATACGTTTCCGACCGGCCGCGAATCTTATGGATTTCGTCCAGAGGAAGGATGGTCGCGGCTTCGCCGCCGCCGTCCAGCTTGGAGAAAGCGAAAGAACCAATCAGTTCGCCGCGATCCTTCAGTGACTTGCGGTATTCCAGGAAGCTGCGCGATCCCTTCAGGTGGTCGAAGTGGTCGCCTTCGTGGATTGCCTCGGCTTCGAGCGTGACGATGTGCGGGGAGCGGTGCGCCAGCGTGATGAAGCCGCGATAGCCGATCTGGAACTGGCAGTCGTAATGCGTGATGCCCCATGAGCCATCCCCCAGCTTGCCGCGCACGCCGTAGGGAATCAGGTACGCCTGCTGCAGCACCGTGTTCGGTTCGAGGCCAAGCGCCGCGCTTGCCATGAACGATCCAAGCACACTATGCGGCTCGCACTCCATGAGCTTCGGCGTCTTTTTGATGCAGTTGACCGCGAGGCGAAGGAAGCGTTCCGGCGTCATGTACTGCCCCGCAACGGATGCAATCGCCCGCTTTGCCTTGTCCTCGGTGAGAAGATCGAAAATCGTCTTCGGCTTTTTGGCGACGGATTGGCCGTCACCCTTCAATGCTGAGATAGCGGTTGCCACTTCAGGAGTCCTCTTTTAGTTGAATTGAGACCAATACGGATGTTTTTTCATTCGTGCATGCAACTCTTTGTGATACGAGTCAGTACAGACAAGCAAATTCGTGTTCGCGTTATTCTTTTTGTCGGTGTCGATGTGGTGGACAACGACGCCCTTCGGCAGCGACTTACCCATGGCCTTTTCTGCTTTTTCGCGGTGCTCTAACTTAGGGTTGCGAGTTCCGAGAACCCTCACATAACCCGCTGCATGCTTACCGAAGCCGCCTCTGTACTGGTGATTCTTTTCGCCGGGCTCGCCGCCCGCTGGCCTGCGCGCTATTCCCTGCGAGATAAGAGAGCGCCTGATTTTCTCGTTATAGGTGAGCATTTCATCGGCGATCTTGTTTAATGACAAACCGGACTCGTAGAGCGCCTTAACGCGAGCGTGATCGAATCGCTTACGTTTCATTAGCGATCCCGGAATATGCAAGAATTCCAGCGGGCGCAGAACTTATCCGAGCACAATGCGCTCTGCGGGTTTGGCAAAAAATCCCCGCTCTTAAACATGCCAGCGGCATACTCAATCAAGCCTTTTTGCGTAGGCGTGCCGGTCATCGGCTGCTTTACGTTGAAAATCGGGCTCACGCCAACGCGCGCCTGCGATGCGGTTTCAAGCGCGATAATCTGGCCGCCAACGGTATGGCGACCGGTCTGGTTCTCGTACATGAGCGAGTACGCGCCAAGCTGCGCAGAGCGCGCTTTAAGGATCACGTTGCTCTCTGAATCGAACAGGCGAGCACCCGTCTTCACGTCAGGAATCACGTCGCCCGCGCCGTCTTGATCGGCTGCGATGCGCGAGCGGTCCATCGTGCCCTTCAGGCGGATAATCAGGCCGTCGCCACAGTCGATATCCATGGGCTCCATCTTCATTTCGATGGCGCTGAATTCGAATTTTGGGCTGATTTCGTGGCAATACTTCGTCAACAGCGTGAGGCCGATTTGCTCGGCTTGGCGCATGTTTAGGGACCTGTCTTGCTTGTAGTCAACGTCATCGGTCGGCTTGTGGAGAGCGTCGATAAATGCGTCAGCGGCTTCCATGGCCGTGATCGGCTTGCGGTCCATCTTTGCTTGGTCGAATGCGGCAGTGCCTGCGTGAACCGCAGTGCCGAGCAGCGCGCGAATCCCTGACGGGCGGCGCATGCGGAGAAGGTGTTCGCCTTCCCATTTGTAGCTGCAATCGAACAATGCGCCCCATGACGATGCGCGAACTTCGATCACACGTTTGAATGCTTCAGACATCCCGATAGCCTTTGTTCGTATCGGGAGCCGGCCCCCAATAATCAGAATCTGCATATTACGCAGATCGCAGATCATCGGCAAGTTTTTTCTGCTGCTGGCAAAGACTGTGATGTGTGGAAAAGCCCGCGCGCGGCGGGCATGTCTTTACTGGATTTCTTCGGCGCGGCGAACGATATCGTTCTCGCACTGGATTCCGAAGTAGATGCGGCCGCTCTTGTGCCAGTGCTCGCGGGTGCCCTCGGGGTAAGTACCAATGCACCCATGATCGTGCTTTGTTGATGCCGCCGTGATGGTCACAATCTCGCCGCGACGCGTGACGTAGTTGCCCGGCTGGGTGATTACGTCGGGTCTCGTTACCAGGCTTGCGTAGTCTGCTTTGCTCATTTCCGTCTTCCTTCGGTCTGTTGATGGAGAGACTATATTATGCCTTTAAAGCAGATACAAGGATAATCTGCGCTAGACGTAAAAAAGCCCGGGCTGGCCGGGCTTGTTTCTACTACAGCAATAGGGTTTTTAGAGACCCTGCATGCTGCGTACCGTCTTGAGTCGTCCAACAATGTGGACTGCAAGCGCTTGCCGTTGGTCAAGGACTGCCTCCGGATATTTAGGGTTGTCGCAGATGATGCGAAGACCACGTCCGGGGTAGGGCATGAGACGACGGAAAGCAATTGTTTCGTCATCCATAACAACACAAAATACGCCGCCAGTAGCAGGGACCTGCGTATCCGACAAGTCCATGAGAACCGTGTCACCCTTATACAGCCTCGGTTCCATCAAATCATCCTCAATGACGTATGCCGCGACACTCGCGGGATTCGCCTCAACACCCTTCAGTTCGCCACCTGCGAACAAATGCGAAACTTGCTCATCCACTGCGACTTTGATGCCGCCCCGTACTGCATCTACAACCGCTGAAACCGTCCCGATCGCCACGTTTTCGCCCTCTGAAATTTGGTCAAATGTCTCTAGCTCGCTGGCGAATCGCACCGCCTGCGTCTTCACCGCGGCGCTATTGTGACGCAAATTTACCGTTTGTTCTTTATGCGCAGAAAAAAGTTCGGACAGCGAGATTCCCAAGGCGGTAGAAATTGCCTTCATTGAATCATTTGTAAGGGATTGTTGCCCGCGTTCGATCTTCGAAAGATTGCCGTTATTGATGCCTGTTCTACTCTGCAACTCAGTAAGGGTAAGGCCCAAGCGCTTGCGATGGAACTTGATGGTGCTGCCGATATCTGTGTTCATCCTTACAACTCCCAAGTAATAGTTTGTTACAAATTTAGCTGGCTCAGAAACGTTTGGTTGCACAACTGCAACAATTTGTTTCATAGGGTCTGATTAGCCCGCCTTGCATTGAATCTGCCTCTCCCACATAATGCTGGCTCGCAAACCCATTTTTGAGACTTTTATGTCCCGTAAAGCAGAAAATCCACTTTCGACGCCTTTGAGCCGTCTGCGCGATGCAGTTGGCGTTACCACGACGGAAGTCTCAAAAGCTATTGGACTTAACACTGGAAACATTTCCCGCCTCGAAAACGGGCATAACCGTCCGTCTCCAGAAACCGCCGAAAAACTCGTTCGGTACTTCAACGGCGCTCTCACGGAACTGCACCTGATTTATCCGGAGCGCTACCCGAACTGGATTCCGAACCCCAGGGACGTGGCGAAGCTCTCCTCACTTAAAAGTTCTGCTCACAGCCCCGATTCTACCGCCGTTTCTGCACAGTAAGCAAAAATACCTGCGCTTGCAACACAAAATTAGGCGGACTCCCCTCAAAAGTGTCGCTTTTGTGCGGTACATCACATAAGACCTGCAGGAAAAGAAGAATGGCGGCTACAGATTGGATAAAGATGCGAGTGAATCTTTGGCATGACCCAAGGGTTTCTGCGGTCTGCGATAAGACGGATGAAAGCGAGGCGGCGGTCATCGGCGGCCTGTATTGGCTATGGGCCACTGCCGACGCGCACAGTTCAACCGGCTTCATGCCGAACCTCACGACAAAGACAATTGACCGCAACACGGGCGTCAAAGGATTAGGTGCGGCGCTCGCTGATATTGGCTGGATTGCAATTAAGGATAACGGCATCCAAATCGAAAAGTTTGATGACCATAACGGTGCATCCTCGAAGAAACGTGCAGAGGACGCTAAGCGCAAAGCCATAGCGCGCGCGGCTAACGGTGAGACTGGCGACATGTTTCCGCCTGAGCCGCCCCCGGGTATTTGTCCGCAAAATTCTGGACAAAAAGCGCCGAATGAAGGACAGGAAGCGACAAGTGTCCAAAGTAGTGCAGACGATTCGCGCCGAAGTGCGGAGCTAGATAAGAATGAGAATAAGAAGAAGAGTAAACCCAAACCTTCTTCGCCTTCGGCTCAGAAGGTTAGCGCTCAGCAAAAAGAACTCGAAGGCATGGGCGTCGAGCCGCAACACGCTGCCGATTGGCTGAAGGCTCGCAAGGCAAAGAACCTCGTTGCCACGACAACGGCTTTTGAGCAGGCCGCATCCGAGGCCGCAAAACTTGGCTGGACATTCCCGGAAGCAATCGCCTACGCAGCCGGTAAGGGCTGGGGTGGCTTCATGGCGAAGTGGGTCGAGAACGATGGCGATACGGGTCACTACGGCGCGCGCAACAGCGCAGTGCAAAGCCAGCCTACTCAGTCGATTCGCAAGAACAAGGCGCAAGCGCGCCACGACGGGCTTGATGCTGCCGCCGCAGAGTTCGCTGCAAACATGGCGGCGAAGTACGGAACTGAGCCCCCTGCGGACGCCGGATATGTGCCGCCCAGCGATGGACAAACTATCGACATGGAATAACGGGGATGACACCTAACGACGCACTGAAGTTCGGGCAGATTCTAAGCCGCACGTTGAAGCTTTACCCGTTCGGTGAGGCCACGCCGGAAACGATTGAAACGTGGTTCGAGATTCTGAAGCAATACCCGCTTGAAGACATCGCACTGGCGTTGAACCGCCACGTGGCAGACCCGGATAAAGGCAATCGTCAGCCACTGCCGTCCGACGTGACGGCGCACCTTGCAGGCGGCGCAGCGACGCGCGGCATGCGCGCATGGACACTGGTCGAGAAAGCGGTTCGTTCGGTGGGCCATTACCGCTCAGTGTGCTTTGACGACGCGGTTACGAACAAGCTGGTCGATGAAATGGGCGGCTGGGTGAAGCTGGCGGGAACGAAGACCGAGGAGGATCTGAAGTTTCGCGGAATTGAGTTCGCCAAGCGCTACCAGGGCCTGATGCAAACGGGCGGGGTAGGTACGGACTACCCGCCGTACCTGATCGGCGCGGCTGAAGCGCACAACGCGCTTGAGGGCGTCGCGGTGGATCCCCCGGCGCTTATCGGCGACCCGGTGAAGGCAAAGGCAGTGCTGGAGCGCGCGCAGGGTTCTTCCACATTACGCGTGACGCAGGCGAACGACATGAAGGCGCTCGCGGCCGGCGCGATGAAACTTATCAAGGGCGGTAAATGAGCGTGCTTCGTATGACGCCCGAGCAGTATCAAGCGCACCTTGACCGCATGAAAGTCTCGAAGCCTGACGCCAGTGACGTGCCAGTGTTCGAGAAGAAAACCGGCTTGGCTATCGTCCTCGCTGACGAGCCCGTGGCCGCGCCACAAACGCCGCTGCAGCGCATGCAGGCTTTGGGCCGCCTGAAGCAGGGCGAAATGAACGGGACCGAGGCTGCATACGACAAGGTTCTGGCCGAACGCAAGCGCATCGGGGAGATCGTCTGGTACGCGTTCGAGGCGATCACGTTTGTTCTGCCAGGTGGCGTCCGCTACACGCCTGATTTCATCGTTCAACTGGCGACCGGTGAGCTGGAGGCGCATGAGGTCAAGGGATTCTGGCAAGACGATGCGCGAGTGAAGATCCGGCTCGCGCAGGGAATTTTCCCGTTCCGCTTCATCGCGATCATGGGCAAGAAAAAGAAGGGCGTCTACACGTGGACCTTTGAGGACTTTTGGAAATGAGCGCATTCAGGGATGACGTTGATTGGCGCTGGATTCGCGCGTGGTGCGCGGTAGACGCTTTCATCAAAAATGGCGGCCATATCCCATTCGCCTACTACTCCGAGATTTTCGATCTTGACGAGGATGAGACGAAAGAGTTGTTCCACAACGTAGCGGTAAAAATGAACGTACGCATCACGGTCCTCCCCGACCCGACCTATCACTGATCGAGAAAAATGACCGTGCCGAAAAACGAAGACAAGAGCCTGACGTACGTGACGCTTGATGGCATCCCGGGGAAGTATTTCACATGCCCAAGCTACGGGCTGATGAGCGTTGGATCGTGCGCGCGCAACTTCACCGATGCGCCGGGCGCCGTGCGCAGTGGCCGCCTGCAGAAGTGCATCGGCTGCGAGCACGGCCGTGCCCATGCGGGCGTTCCAAAGATTGAGGAAGCGCCGAAGGCTCTGCAATCTCTGCAGTATCGCCCGGTCTGCTGCCGCTGCCGGCGCGATGGCACGACGCAGGGAACGCGCCTGATCGGAAAGCTTCGCCTGGTGCGCGCTCACTCTATTTGCGTATCGTGCTTTAACCGCGAGAAGGAAGTGATCGCCGGTCGTAACTCGAAGGGCGCGAAGCCGAAAAAGTGGGGCGGTCTCTTCTACACGCGTGCCGCGTACGTCGCCGACGGGAAGGCTATCGTGGTTGACATGACCGATCCGGTTATCGACCGCATCGAGGTTGCTCTGACGATGATTCGCCGCGGCCATAAGTCGGTCGTGTGGGCACGTCCTTCCGTTTCGCGCGGGGAATGACATGAACCAAATGGACCTGTTCGGCGAAGAGTCTGGCGTGCCGCTCAATGAGGCAATTAAGCGCCGTCGCAGCGCGCCCGGCTGGCAGCTTGCGCCGCACGCCTGCCGTCATTGCTTCGGTCGCGTGCTGTCGCGCTCGGTAAGCGGTGTAGTGATCGAGGTTCGCTGCGCAGAGTGCGGTGAGCACTCCCAAGGGCCTGCCGACGAGATTTGCGCGTGCGGTGCGGACTGCGGCGATATCGGCTTCGTCCTGAAGTGCGTTCGCAATCCTAATGTGACGAAGGAGAACCCGCACGAGGTCCTGATTCGCGAAGTGCCGCGCCCGGTCGATGAGCGCGAGCGCGCGGTGCAGAAGATGGTCCGGCTTGGCGACTTTTAGTTCGGCCATAAATCTGCTTTACAAGAAGACATACGCGCAGTAGATTCTGCGCAAGAACAACTTTTCAACGAGGAAAAGCATGAGCGAAATTGTTCCGTTTAGTTTCGATGGCGCAGAAGTGCGCTCGGTAGTGGTAGACGGCGAGCCGCACTTTTTTGCGCGCGACGTTGCACTGACGCTTGGCTATGCGAATCCGCTGGAGGCTGTGAGGACGCACTGCAGGGGAGTGAGGGAATTCCTCACCCCTACGGCTGGCGGCAATCAGAACGTCCGCGTCATCCCCGAGCGCGACGTGTACCGCTTGGTAATGCGCTCGAAGCTCCCGGCTGCCGAGCGTTTTGAAGAGTGGGTTGTCGGCACGGTGCTGCCGTCGATTCGCAAGACGGGCTCATATAGCGTCGCGGCTCCCGCGATTCCGAGAACTTACGCCGAGGCGCTCCGTCTCGCTGCCGACCAAGCCGAGGAGATCATCCAGAAGGCCGCGCAACTCGAAGCGCAGAAGCCTGCCGTCGAGTTCGTTGAGCGCTACGTCTCCGCCGAGGGTAACAAGGGTGTGCGTCAGGTCGCGCAGTTGCTCAACGTGCCGAACGAGCGCGAGTTCATTCAATGGCTCATCGACTCAGGCTTCATGTACCGGCTCGAAGGCGTGCTTACGCCGATGGCAAGCCAACGCCACACGGGCCGCTTCGTCATCAAGGCTGGAGTGAGCCGTACGAGCGAGCACGCATACAACACGGCCAAGTTCACGCCGAAGGGCGTCGAGTGGATCGCCGGGGAGTGGGCGAAGCACCAGGTCCGCCATCCGGAGTTTGCATAATCCCGCCACTTTCCCTTTTCGAGTCGTGATTTCAACCTGAAGCCTACGGTTGAAACACGATAGGAAAGGGAGAGAGCGCCATGCGCGCAACTGAGTTTGTAGATGAAGTGGCCCGCAATACGCGGTTGACGACTCCCCAAGTCGAAGAGTGCTTGAGAGCCGTCCGCGATCTGTGCGAGCGCGAGGTCCGCGCCCACGGCAAGGTCCGCATCCCCAAGCTTGTCGATATCAAAATCACGCAGGTCTCCGAGCGCATCGTGCGCAATCCGAAGACTGGCGCTGAGTGGCTCGAAGGTCCGAGCACGCGCCTCTATGCAAAGCCATCCCCGATCTTTACTCGCCGCGTCAAAGGTGAGAAGCAAAGCATCTAAGGCGGACGTTGCTTGGCGCGCTTGGGGATGTGTTCGCGCCGCTCCAGAATAAACCTCCCCAGCTAATGGTGTTCGTGTCGCGGGTTGGTCATTGGCTCCCGGCATTCCTCCATGCAGTGCATCGCATGAGAACAGGCTTTGGCGGACGGCGGGTAAATAGCCGCACCTAACTTTTCCTTTGCGTACCAGTCTTTTTCTTTAAAAAGTGCTTGCGCAGCAGATTACGCGTTTGATATAGTTCTCCCAACGCAGAACGCAGCAGAATTTTTCTTCCGGTCCTTGCGTGTGGATGTGCCTCTCCGGGTTGCTACCACATGCGGGATGAATGCCAGGAGTATCCGGATAGGACTGGCCTCCAAAGGGCGACGGTGAATTAGCGTTGAACGACGTACAACGAGCACGCCCCATAGCTCCGTCCGCGTTGACCGGCGATACGGTCACAAGTTTCTATGCGGGGTCTTCTAGTGGCTCAGGAAACGGCTAGGCAGCCCGGATTTATCCGGTCCCCGGCTGAGACGCAGGTTCGAATCCTGTCCCCGCACAAAGTTCCGTCGATGGGCTGACAACCTACTGTCTTAAAAACGGCGTTGCTGCTCTGAGCCATCTAGGAGCAGTCGGGGGCCTAACCCGTAAAGATGGGCTTAACGTCAGAGCCGAGGATTTAGGCTAAACGGTAGCGCGGTCCAAGAGGGTTGTAGCTTGGAAGACTGCACTTCTCGTTGGGCGTGACTTGCTGGTAGAGAGAATCAGCCTTCTGTGAAACATTGCCGATCGTGTTCGCGGACAGTAATTGATAGGCGGTTGTCGGAGCAACCTATTGAATCCCGACTGGGGGCCGTAAGCTCCCAAAGAATTGCACGGAAGTGCTCAGGATGGTCTGGGGAGTCCGACGAGGGCCGCGTCTCGGTAAAAACGCGGGAACGATTATTCCCGGGCTGATTTGGGCAGGGTGGCGGGGGTGCAAACCTCGTCGCGCAGGGTTCGATGTCCCTGACTGGGAGCCAGAATGCGTAAGCCGCTGGTATGAGAAGGCGAGGTAGGACGACGGGTGGCCTTGAAAACCACTGGCGAGTCTGAGAAGCCGAAGCACAGAGAGGGTGGAGCATTGTCATCCGAGACTATAAGCGGCGTCCGACCCACGACACGGGTCAACAAATTGCAGCAGTAAAGAGGTCGCTTGATGATGACTAAGCCCCACTCGACCGGGAACACGTACATCCGTCTTGCCCGACGTTAAAGGGCCTCGAATTTGTGCAGGTGGGTGAGTGGTTAAAACCAGTGGATTGTAAATCCGCCGTCTCTGACTTCGTAGGTTCGAATCCTACCTTGCGCACCAAGAATAATGCTTCCCGCTCAGATTGTACCGAGTGCATGCCTTCCGGTCGGGACACAGGAAAGGCCCCCAAGCGCCGGGGTATTAAAGCAGCGTGGTAGCTGCTAGTAGCGCCTTGAAAAGCCGCGAGTGGCTCGCGAATGAGCCGCCCGCAAAGCGCATTCTCTGAGTGCTCTTTGCGGGTCTGGATGACTACCCTTCAAGACTGACCTTATAAATGTCCATGAAGGGCGCATTTGATCCCGCGTTATTACGGATTCGCGTGGCCTGCGTTATCGGGCCGCCCACGAAGCGCATTTTATGAGTGTTCTTCGTGGGCAATATGCCGGATGTCCGTAACCACGAAGCCCATAAATCGGAGCCTTACGGAACCCGTAGCAGGCGGGGAGACCAGTGAGAGTCTGGAGCAACGAAAAACGCAGCGTGGTCCCGGCTATACGGTTCACAAGTTTTCGCCGGGTAGCTCAGGTGGTAGAGCGGCAGCTTGAAAAGCTGTGCGTCGGAGGTTCGAATCCTTCCCTTGCGGCCAGAATTCCGGGGCACGCTGATAGACCGGTGGGGGAATCAAAGCCCAGCATGTCTATTCGTTCTTGTGAGTTATGACGAGACATAAACTCTACGGCGTTCGTGCCGTATCTCGCGAACCGGCTGGCTTCGTCAAACGCCCTGCGGCGCAACGCAGTTGGAATGATTGGGTGGTGCGAAGTCCTGGTCCTTCCGCCAGAATTTAGAACCCGTAGTGTAAGGCGACTTCGCAGCCGCCAGTGGTAACGCCGTGAGGCGCACCTGACTTGCTGGTGGAAAGTAACCAGCACCTTCAAGCGTGCCCAGTTGTGTCGGTTCGACTCCGGCAGGCCACGACCTAAAAGCCAAGCAAGGGATCAGCGGGCACACTTGAGGGGATCTAGCCTTTGCGTTACCCCATACGCCTTTGGATGCTAGATGCCAAAGAGACGCCATAGTATTAGGCCGCTCTCGCATGCTGCGTACGCATGCAAACCTTTCTAATGACTCTCTAGGATTCCTAAGCATGGATACGATTCAACAAGCCGCTGGCGCGGTCGAAGGCGATGTCGCTGCAGTTCAAACTGCTGACGCAACGAGCGGCGCTGTAGCGGCCGCAGTGGTCGGCGCGACGGAAGTTGGTGGTGTTGCCGCCCAAGTGATCGACGCAGCCGCTCAAGGCGCTACGGAAGCCGCTGACGCTGCACCGGGCATCGAGGCTGAAGCTAAAAACATGACCGACAGTGTTTATTCGAGGGCGGATACGCTGTTCAGCAAGGTCAAAGAAGAGATCGAAGGTCTTGTTGGACTCGCGGGCAGCGACTGGCATCTGCTGAAGGAAGCCATCGTCAAACACCTGTAAGTCGATGTAGGACCGCTGTATCGCACCAAGCAGTAAGGCGCCCGGAGATCCCGGGCGTCTCCATTTCTACGCGAGGAAACATGGAACTGAAGATCAAAAAGCTGGACCCGCGCGCGGTCGTTCCGGAATATGCCACGGCCGGCGCAGCGTGTTTCGATCTGGTGGCGCTTCCCGGTGAGCCGTTTGAGTTGCATCCCGGGGATAAGCATGCATGCATTTTTCGCACAGGGCTCGCGTTCGAAGTGCCGCCCGGCTGGGTGATGTCGATCTACAGCCGCAGCGGCCACGGATTCGCGAAAGCGATACGTCTCTCGAACTGCGTAGGGCAGATTGATTCGGACTACCGTGGTGAGGTCAAGGTTGCGCTGCGTTGCGATGGCGACGTGCGCGGGCATATCAATGGCGGTGATCGGATCGCGCAGGCTCGGCTTGAGCGTGCCGACCAGGTGCAGTTCGTGGTTGTAGAGGAGTTGACGGACACAGCGCGCGGCTCTGGTGGTTTCGGGAGCACTGGATCGTAGCCTGCAGAAACAACAAAGCCCGGTTTCCCGGGCTTTGTTCATGGCTTCGGTCGCCGGCGGTGCTTTGCGTGACGAACCTCGATGCCTGCCGCGCGCCGCTCGGCGCATATCTCTGCGTAGAGCGGTGAGACGTAGATTGCAACATGCGTGAGCTTGCAGAATTTCGCCGCGGCGGGGACCTTCTCCCCGGCCCGAATCATTGCGATCGCCGACAGCATGCGTTCGCTGGTTTTGTTCATGCGCGCTTGGCTTCGATCATGGCCACGAGCGCCACGTCATAGCAGAGATAGTCGCCCCAGTGAAAGTTGGCGCTGATGGCGTGCAATTCGGGACTGTCGTCCCACTCTTGAATCACGGCGTGCAGAACCGGGAAACTGTCCGGGTCCGAGTGGCGTGCCTTCACTTCACGCCAGTACGCATTGAATTCATCGCGCACCTTCACGGCTTCGAGGAACGAGGGCGCGGCCACGATATCGTCGGGCCCTTCGATGTTGAGCATCCACAGCTTCGTGAGTTGCGCTTCACGCGAGTAGCGAACGCCAGGCACCGAATCGAAGTTGCCCATGGAGAGCGGTTTGCGGGCCTGATGGCCGATCGTGAGGATGATGCCGTCCTCTTGTGCGCAGCGGATAAGCTGCAGCAGCTTGACGTGGTATGCGTATTCCTTGCCGATGAAAACTTTGCTCACAACGCGACTCCGTATTGAGTTTCTTCTATGTCGCCTACCGATACGGTGACGACGGGGTGAATGCGGCCAGCGATCCACAGCTTGAGCGTGGCGCCGTTCTTCAGTGCTTCCAGTTCCTCTTCCGTCGGCTCCCACGCGGAGACCATGAACGGGCCGTTTTGGGTCATTACGTCGCGGATTGGCAGGGCGTTGCATTCGCCATAGCTGCCATCCCAGCCCACTGGAGCGCCGAGCGCCCGCGTCTCGCCTTCAATTCGTTTGATTTGCATACTTCTCCCGCTCCTCTTTGGTCCAGTGGTGGTCCGCGAAGTGCCGTGCGGCCTCGCTGATCGGAACCCACTCGTAGCATTGCCGCCCGTTACTGAAGACAAAGCAGCCTTGCGAGCGCTGAAACACGCGGATCTGCTCGCCGTGTTTCTTCGTCACCCTGCGGTCGCCTTGCTTCGGCTGCTTCCGCGCCGGGCCATACGAAATATGGATGCGCATTACAGGTCCTGGTTGTAGCGCACGTAGCCCTGCGCCGCGACCTTGTCGTAGAACGGGCGGATCGGATTGTTGTTCTCGGTCACCCAGTAGACGCGGCCCCAGCCGTGTGCCTTGCCGAGACTCGTCAGGTAGCCGAGCAACATGCCGGCGATGCCGCGACCGCGAAATTCAGGGCGCACATAGAGCGAATCCATGTAGCAGATCGGCTTTGTCGCGAAGGGAAAATCGTGGAACGTGTACTGCATGAATGCGACCGGCTGGCCGTCTTCAATCGCCACTACGCAAAAGTCACGCGGGTTCGGGGCATTGAAGCGAGCCCATGCGCGCGGGCATACGTTCGCGAGCGCGGGTATGTAGTCGGCAACCATTTGCTGCCAGCCGTCGTAATCGGCTTGTGTTGCGTAGCGAATCTGCATTTAGTGGCCCAATCCATTTCCGTTGAGAAGGATGTCGTCAACTGAGCCGCGCGATTGAAGTCCGAGGGTCTCGCTATGGCCTACGCACTTGCCATTAACGACGAAGCCCGCGGCGATCGCGTGAGCATCCCAATTGCGTTTCCAGTTCTGAGGCGTGCCGCGACGCACGGACTGAATTCCTTCCATCATTCCGTCATGGTTAAGTGAACGAGGGAAGACGAAAATCGCTTCCTGTTCTTCGCCCTTTTCGTCGGGCATCGTGACCACGATGTATTTCATTGTTCGGCTCCCACGTCGGCGAACGGGTAAGCGGAACCCGTGCGCATCTTGTGTGAGTCCACAAGCGCCCGGATGCGCGGGTATGCTTCAGAGGTTATGTCGCAGCCCGCCGCCAGGTTCAGAAGCGATCCAATGCGTTGCAGGGCCATGTTCGCGCCGGATGCTGCATTGACCATGCCGAGCAAGCGCTGCGGATGGATGATTACCGGGCACGTAAGGCTTTCAAGATAGTCCTCGCCATCGCCTTGATAGGTCCAGAAGTTACCGTCCATCGCCATTTGGCCCATGCGGCTCATGAACTCAGTGCGGTTCTTCTGCTGCGGCAGCTTGGGCGCTTGGCCGAGCGGGGGACGCCATAGTTCTGCGCCCTCCAGGTACGTATAGCCCTTCGCCTCCAGCGTGCGGATCGCGGCGATCGCGGCCGGGATGCTGTTCGGTTTCTTTTCGGCTGTGATGCTCATTTGATTACCTCGTATCCATCGGGAATTTGTTTAAACTTCTGGCGCACTTCGATCACTTCGAACTCGGCGCTCGGCGTGTGATACCAAGCGCCAATGTGGTTACCCTCACGAGCCGCCTTGAACTGCTCAATCGCCTCTTCGCGCGTTGCAAAAACGATCACGCTGCTGGGTGGCGAATCGCGGGTAACCTTCGGCGTATAGAAGTCGGAAAACGGCTGGCCCCACCAATAACCCTCGCTCTCGGTGAGCCACGCGGGCGTGCCCTTCTTCGTCATGACGCTCTTGTCATGGGCGATGGCCTCTTCGCACTTGTATAGGATCGCAAACTGAGTCATGCGGGCAACCTGTAGAGGTAGAGCGACGGGTCGCCTTCGAAGATCATGGCGCCGGAATCAAGCAGCGACTCAACGACGCCGTCGATTTGGTTCTGATGATCACGGTCGATCTCGCCCGCCATGAACATCGCGTCGCGCACCGCGGCTTTGACGGCCGCCTGGTCAGCGCAATACGTCGGATGCGCCGCGCCATCGTCGTCCATCGCAATGAACAGGAACTGCGCTGGGGAATGCGATTCGATTGCGTTCAGTGCTGACGCGCGCAATTCGTCAAGCGTCGCAACAATGGCGTCAGGCTCGCCTTCAGGGCTGTTACGGTCGGGGATTTCGCAGACGTTCGTCAGGAACGTTTCGAACCATTGCGGTAGGCCAGCGGTCGGCTTCTGCGACACGTGAACGGGCAGCGGAGAATGCTTCGGCTTGGCCGCTTGCTTCGCGCGGATCTTCTCCACCATCGTCCAGACGCGGGCGAGTTCCGTTTCGCCGTCCACGTGCATATCCAGATCGTTCGCGAGACAGAGCGCGGCCAGCGTAACCATTACGCCGCCGACCTCCTGATGCTTCTCGCCGACCGGGCGGCCATAGACGTAATCGACAAGCTGATGCGCCTCGCTCGCGCTGCATCCGCACGCCTGAATGAGTTCGAGGGCTTCCTCAATGAAGCGGTGATTGCGCTCCTCGCGGTCGCCCGCGATCATTTCGCCGAAGCACGCCATCATCCACGGCTGGACGCGGTCCTGAAATGGCGATGGCAGACGCGCCAAGGACTCTGTGACCACGGAGCGACCATAATTCAGCAGCTTGAAGCGCTGGTCGCCGTCCGGGTGATAGGAAGACAGGAAAGCGCCTTGCCAAAGCTTGTCGAGGACGATTTCAGGGATTTCGATGCTCATGACTTTGCTCCAATAACGGGCTGGCGGTCGAGCTTCTCGATTTCGGCGATCAGCAGCGCGGCGGCCTTCACAAGGTTGCGGCGCTTGTCCTTCGGCTTCCACCATGAGACGTTCCACGGCCACGTGATAGGCACGACAGAGAAAATCCAGTCTTTGCCTGCGGTGCGGGCATAGGAGATAGCGGCCATTGCGAGTTCTCCGGGTTCGAGCGCGTCATCGTTGTACGGAGTGAAGCCTTCGCGCGTGCACTGCTCGGAGCGTTCGCGCAACACGTCGGACTGGGCTTGCGTCATCGCCAGTTGGTGCGAGTCGTGCAGAGCGTCGATTACCTTGGCCGTCTTCGGGTCGCAGTCGCAAGCGGGCCAATCGCATTCGGCTGGCGCGTTCCCGCCTGCAGTGCCTTGCCTGCGTGCTGCGCATTCAGACTTCGGCGGGTCAGCGCGTAATGCGCATGCCTTGAAGCCTTCCCAGCGGGCGATGAATGTGTGCGCTTGCCACGCGCCATGCGCCGTTGCGGCATAGCCTTCGCCGACACGGATGCACTGATTCGGAATAGGGTAAATGGCTTCGAATGCGTCGCGGCGGTCGGCATCCGGCCCGGCGTGCAGTTGAGCGGCCATGTTGCACGCGACCTTAGCGGCGCGGCGGGTATCATCGTTCTGCGTGCCGTTGCCCCAAAACTCATTCAGGCTCGTGACCCACCACGCATCCAGCGCTGCATGTTCCGGGTGGATCTTCAGGTCCTTGATAGCCTCCAGAATCGGTTCAGCGCCGCCCGCGTCGTCCGGGTCGATACCAAGTGCCTCATCGATCGCGGAAAGGCACTGGACGGCGTCGTGGAACATGCGCGTCATGGCGTCGAGCGCGGCGTCTTGCTGCTTCGCGTACTTGACTGCGTAAAGTTGCAGGTCGAGCCTTTGCCACATTTCGCCCAGCTTCGGATGCGAGAAGATGGAAGTCGGCACGGCGGGCATTGATGTGCCATCGGCGACAAGGCCGGCCGCCAGGTCGCGTCCGAACGCCATGACGGCGTCAGCGTATGCCCACGGGTGATCGTATGCGTGAGTCACGGGGAGCCCGTGCTTGAGCGCAAGGGCTTGGATGTCAGGGTCTTTCACGTTTTCCTCGGTACATTAAGGGAATCTGCGGCAACGAAAGAATAATATCTGCGCGGACCGCAGAACGCAATTGAAATTTACAGAATTCAAGACGCAAAAAACCCCGCCGAAGCGGGGTGGTCATGGGGAGAGGTTATGCGCGAGGTTGTTTGCAATCCGTGAAGCATTCCCGGTGAGCCGGTCCGCCCCGCTCGCCGTAGTCCTGGTCCTCGCAACGGCGGCAGACATAGACCGTTTGCGAGCATCCGCACCGATCTTTCGGGCACTGGCGGCCGCCTGCGGATTGCCAGTCATGCCCGACGATCGCGCAGCTAACCGACTCGTCGCCAGCCAGCACGCGCGCTTGTTCAGTGAGGCGAACGAGGCTGAGCATTAGGCGTCGATGCTGTTGACTGGCGCGTTCTCGAGGATGGTTCCCCGCAATGCCCGGCGCGCTGCGCGGTCCCGCTCTTTCCGCTCTTTCTCGGCGGCGTACGCGCAACGGACGAAGAGAGAATAGCAATCGTCCTCGCCCATATAGATTTCGAGGAGGACCCAGCCGTTGCCTACGGGATAGATCGGGCTCCAATCAAGGCAGTGGTCGAGAGCTTCCTCGTGATAGCGCGTGGCGAATGCGTCGTTCTCGTTTTCCATCGAGCCGATATGGACTTCGAGACCGAAGGCTTGAAGGAACGACGCGATGTTCGTTCCTTCGTCGCAAACCGGGATCGCATCATGAGAGAGCCAGCCATTCTCGTCGCGCATGGCCGTGCGAGGGGCCAGCAGGCGTTCGCGCAGGCCCTCCAGGACGATAGGGCTGTCCTCGTCTGGTGGAATCCACTGCAGGGCCATGCGAGCCATGCGCGGCTCAAGCACGGACTCAGGGAACTTCTGCGAAAGCTGGATGAATCCCATGAGGAGGGCCGTGCGGATCGCGCCCGCGTTCTCTGCGGTGGCCTCTGGCGCGTATCCGATGGCGATGTTAAGGGTTTCTTTTTCCATCGTTTTCTCTTGTTAAATAAGGCGAATTACAGGCCGTTTGCTGCGTTGTATGCGCGAACACGGGAGGCGTTTTCTTCGATGATCTGGCCGCGAAGCGCCTTGACCGCGTCGTGCTCGCCGATGCCGCACTGCTGCGCCAGGTATTCAACTGCGATCGCCATGCCTTCCATCTGAATGAGTTCGACGGCCGCCCGCTGCTCTGCCGGCGCTTCGGTCGAGAGACCCTGTCCGAGGATCGCCAGAAGCTGCTGGAGCGCGGTGGTCGTCACCGTCTCGTTGTGCCTCTTCTCTTCGATGACGGCGCGCGAGCCGGGCGTTGCTGCGGAAAGGTCGATAACGTTGCTCATGAAAAATCCTTTATGGATAAGGGGTTCTACTGCTTGATTGGATTGCGAAGCTTTTTGTTGTACTGCTCGTGAGTCAGAAAACAGACTGGCCTCAGTGTCTCGGACGTGAAGAGGAGCCGGTAATGCGGTCCAACGGGGACCGATATCGCGCTGCCTTCCATGGATTTCATGATCTGGCCGCCGAGCTTCAGCGGGTGAGTGCCGGTCGCGACCGCGTCGATAATCGCTTTGGCCCTGTGACGTATTCCGGTGATTGGACACTTCGTAAGATCGAGGCGGTCGGCCATGGCTTATTCGCCCTGTTCGTACGTGATCGCGGGAGGCACTTCTTTCGCAAGCGCTTGGAGCCCGGCATTGCGAATCAGGCCCGAACCGTAGGCGTTGATCTCCAGTTTCGCTTTAGATACCGTGGTTTCCATGTGCTCTTGGAACAGCTTCGCGACGAACGGCAGGCCAGAAGTCAGTGCAGCCTCAGACGAGCGCACCTTGCCGCGCAGCAGCGCTTTCTGCTTCTCGGAGATTTTCAGTTCGTTGATCGTCGCGGTGAGGTCAGCCAGCGCTTCCAGCGACTCGCGCATGTCGTCCGCTGCTTCCTTCGCGAACTGCTGCGAACGGCGAGCGGGCCGGGGCAGCCCGGGACGAAACTCATGTTCAACATGGCGAATCGTGCATTGCGAGCCGAAGCCAATGTTCATCGCGCTCACGAATTCCGCCCATTGCGATTCAGACAAATCGACTTCGACCAGTTCCTTGCCGCCATGGGGCCAGTCGGTCGATAGGTTGCGACGCATGTCCGACTCGCGGATGGTGATTCGAACGAACGCGTTGTGCTGAAAGTCCGAGCCGTACAGGAAGGTTCCGCCGCTCACGCGTGACGCGCCGATCTGCCCGAAGCACGGATGCGTTACCCGCGATTCATCTTTGCTCGTCTGCGTTACGACGGGTTCTTCGGTGCGCGCCCACGGTGCCGAGTTCGCTTGCTTCAGTTCATTTGTCATTGGAAAAAGCCTTGTTAAATATGGGGAAGTGCCCCGCGAACGGGGCGGGCGATCACGCTTCTGTGAGGAGTGCCTTGAGCTGATTGAAGCGAGCGAGACGCTTCTCGCTGTCTTCGATTTGCTGCTCGAACACCAACGCTGCGCTTTCGATTTCGTCGGCGAGCCGGATGAGCGATTGACCCTTCAGGCGAAGCGCTGTGGCAATCCCGCCAAAGGAGTCGGCGGGCGTGCTGGGTTCGAGTTCGAGCGCCGCGACAACCGCGTCACGATCGACGGGCACTGTTGCGTGAATGTCGCCGATCCCCGACGGCTTCTCTTCCACCAGGGCATCGGAGTTCAGCTTGGGCACGGCGAGCGGAACTGAAGCCCGCGGGACGATGCGCTGGAACAGGCCGCGCTCAACCTCTTTGACAAGCCCGGCTTCCTTCAGGCTGTTGAGGCAGCCTTCGAGCGCCTTCATATCCGGGCGCGTGCTGCTCGTGCGGGACATGGAGGTCAAAATCTTGCTCGCGGTCCACGCCTCTTGCTGCGGCACGAACTCGAAAATCTTCTTGCAGATCGTGCTCATGCCTTCGAGCGCGAGTTTATGTTTCGTGGGCGTCATTTCGCTGCTCATTCCTTCTTTAAGGCCGTCATAAAGCCCGCGCATGTAGACGCTGGCGTGTGATTTACTGCTTGGCATGGATGCAATCCGTACAGCCCGGGTCGGTAAAATTCTTTTCGTACCGACATTCGAGGGAGTTGACGAAAGGGATGAGGACCATGCGCGGCAGGCGGGTAGGCTGGCCCATGTAATTCATATGGAACCAGCCGTCCTGTACGAGCAACGGATCTCCTATGCGCGGCAAGTTGTGGCAACCGTTCAACTTCACGGTTCTATTCCTGCGGCTGTGAGGGCGGCCAGCGCATCAACGCGGACATCCAAACTGACCGTCGCGTCCTGCGCGACAGAGCGGAGAACGGCGATCATGTCGGGAATCGCCGCGTACGCTTTGGACTGCGCCTCTGCGTCGATGACTTTCGTGGTCGGGATGCGCGCAACGACAACCGGGCCTTCCGGCCCTTCAGCCGTGATCGCGATATCGGCACGGAAACGTCCTGCGACCTTGTAGGGGCCGGGATACAAGCCGTGGAACTGCTCTCTTCTGCGTCCGTTCATGGTTACCATCCTTTTTGTGTGTACGTGACGGGCTCAGAGCCTTCGTCAGTTTCAGCACACGGCTCACGCCACCAATCCGCGTCTTCGCCTTCCGGAACATCGGAAAAGCGCATGAAGCCGTGTTGGAAGGGCGGGTAGTCGTCATAGCCTTCGACGCGCGCCGCTGCTTCTGCTTGGGAGAGTTCGACGTGACCCTCAACGACGAGGGTCAGGACGTTCTCGCTGGAGAGAAGATCGACGCGCATCACGCCAGCGCACTGAGCCTCTGGCCGCGCTTCGCGCGCTCGGGTGCCAACTCGCCCGTTGCGGTGTAGCTCGGGCTCGGGTGAGGCGCTTGAATGGACGTGCGCTCCGGGCGCGATTCAGCAGCAGCGCCTTTCAGTTCGGATTCCAGTCGGACAATGCGTGCTTTGAGCATCGCGACGTTCGCCGAGTAGTAGTCGAGATTGCATTCGGCTTCGAGCAGCGTCAGCTTTGCGTGCGTGAGGCGCTTTTTGCTTTCCCGCTCGGGGCAAGCGTCGCGGAACAGATCGAAAAACTTCGAAATTGCGGACATTGTGCTTCTCCTACAGGGTTGGAAGGGAAAAATCTACTTCTGGCGCAGATTCTTAGGCGACAAAATACGCCGGGTGGTCGAGTTCGCGATTCAACTCATCGCAGCGCTCGCGAACTTGGACCGGATCGCTCCAGTTTTCAGCGAAGCGCGGGTTAGTCGTGCAGCGAATCGTCAGGGTGGGCGACTCAATGCGAGCGTTTAGTTCGGCCCAGCCGCGAGCGTCCACGGTGCAATGACGCATCGCAGCCTTCGCCGCCATCAGTGCTGCGGTCCGCGTGCAGCCAGTCGCAGCCTGCAATTCGTTCGCGAGACGCGCTTCGCTGTTGATGAACGCGTTCTCTGCCGATGCCATCGCCGTCTGGCGCTTTTTGTTGATCGCTGCGAAGTTGAGAGTCATGCCGTGCCTCAATGCGTCAGGTGGGCCACGCCAACGAACAGCGCGCCGTAGAGGAAGGAACCGAGCACCGAGCCCGTGAAGCCGATGTAAAACGCGTTCAGGAGGGCTTGTTTCATGCCGAGACTCCCGCTTTCGGTGTCCAGTAGCAGACGGTCAAGCCGAAAATCTTTCCGAGCGTCGCGTTCACGTGCTTGTCGGCGTTCGGTGCCGCGCTCCAGTGGCCGGGCGCAACGGTGAAATGCACTTGATTCGTTTCCACGCGCTGCAGTGTCTCGGTAATCATCGAATCAACGAGATTGGAGAGAGCCACGCGATAGATGGCGTACTTCGCTGCAGGACGGCCAGCACGTTCAAGCGCCTTCTCTGGCGAGCACTTGAAATGTCTGCCGAGCTTGATAGCGGCCTGACGGTGAATGCTGGAGGACACGGCTGCTACGGTTGCGACGGGCTTATTCATGGGGAGTCTCCGTTCAGTGGTGTGGTGCGATGTAGTGATTCTGCCTAAGACGCATATGCTCGTCAAGCAGAAAGTTACATAAATCAACGAACTCTGTTGCACACGCCCTGAGTGCCCCGCGTCACAAGGTAGAGCGCTGCGCCCACACATATGGCGGACAGGCCCAAGAACGCTACAAATACGACGATTGCGGTGTGGTTCATTGCGATGACTGGGTAGCTGCTGTGAGGAGGCATTCTGCAGTTGAGGATAGGGCCAGTCAATCAGAATCTGCGCTTGACGAAGAAAACCGTTGTCGTTAGCATTCACACACTTTCTGCCGCTCGATAAGGGAAAGTTGTCGGGCAGAGCCCGTTCTCGTTTACGTCTGTTGTCGCCCGTTGCCGTTGTCGTGACCCGAAACTGGTTACCGACAATGCAATTGACAACGGCGGAAGCATGGCGGGAAACCCGGTAAATAAGGAACAGTGGGTATTGGTGCGCACTCTTTGGGAGAGTGACCCAGTCATCACGTTCGCTGAAATAGCCGAGCAGCTAGGCGTGACAAGGCAGTGCGTGCGTCAACGCTCCGTTAAGGACAAGTGGCAGAAGCGCTTGGACATGGGAGTGATTGAGGCTAAAGCCCATGCAGCAGCGGATTCAAAAGTTACAGAAATTCCCCGTGAGGGCGAGAGCCAGGCATTACCGGTTTACATGACCCCGGAAAAGCTCACCGAACGGCCGGCGCATGACAGGGAGTTGCCGATCATCCCGCCCGGATCGTCGCCTGAGCAGGCTGGGCAGATTGCAGAGGACGCGGCAGTCGCCAAACGGGCGAAGGTGATTGAGCGGCAGAGGATTGAGTGGGACCACGTCCGGAAGCTGGTGTATGACGCCATCCGGGCAGCAGGAAAGAAGAACGCGGTGGAAACTGCGCGCTACGCAAAGACGGTCTCAGAGGCAATGAAGATCGTGCAGGAAGGCGAGCGGCGGGCGTGGGGGATGGAAACGGAAGGCGGCAACGGGGGCGGTAAGACTCCCCCGGCTGCCACGATCATTGTGCATCAGCAGCAAGGGGTAAAGATTGGCTGATAAATCAAACGAGAGCGCGCAAGACGGTCTGGCGCGTGGTGCCGAGGTCCCGGGCAATCTCGCTCACAGTGACGCCTTGGTCGCGGCGCTGGCGAGCGATCCCTTTCTGTTCGTCGGTGAGGGCAGGCTTACGTCCGAGCGTCTTTCCCTCTGCCTTCGCGCGAGCGAGCCCTGCCTGAGTCCTTTCAATAATCAGGTCCCGTTCAAATTCAGCGACCGCCGTGATGACGCCCATGGTCATCTTTCCGGCTGGGCTAGTGAGGTCAATGCCGCCGAGGGCGAGGCAGTGGACCCTGACGCCCGTTTCAGCGAGCTTTTCAACGGTCTGTCGCACGTCCATGGCGTTACGGCCAAGCCGGTCGAGCTTCGTGACTATGAGAACGTCACCTTGCTCAAGACGGTCCAGAAGCTTCCTGAATCCAGCGCGCTCACTAGCGGGGACGCTGCCGCTGACGCACTCGCTGACGACGCGATGGCTCTCTACTTGGAAGCCAGCGCCGCTTACTTCCAGCACTTGGTTCTCGGTTGTCTGGTCGGCGGTACTGACGCGGGCATACACAAAAGTTCGGCTCATTTTTTTGCTCCTGGGGTGTCCGTTGAGGATGTCCGTATTCTGCCTCATGTACAGAATCTGTCAAGGCTAATTTTCGGACACGCAGTATTGGCATGGACGAAATCGAGCGATTGCGTACGGCTGCTTTTTTGCGCCTAGCGATCTGCGCTTAAAGCAGAACGCAATGAGGTAACGGCATGGACTTGTTTGGTAAGCCCGGCACTTCCCCGGAAGTGGCGGCAAGAGAAGCGAAGTGGGATTCGCACCGTGAGGAGTGCTTAGCGCGGTTTAACAAGGCTGTGGCGGCCAGTAAGGGCCGGGACCATCGCCTGAGCGAAGCAATCATCGAAAGCGTGCGCGCGAAGCATGGCGACAGGGCCGCAGAGATTGCTTCATCCGAATTGAAGAAAGCAATCAGGCACGAAGGAAAGACGAAGAAATGACTCCCTTGACGTATGGGTCGGTGTGCAGCGGGATCGAAGCGGCGAGCGTGGCGTGGGAGCCGCTCGGAATGAAAGCCGCATGGTTCTCGGAGATCGAAGCATTCACCAGCGCTGTGCTCAAACACCACTATCCGCATGTCCCGAATCTCGGCGACATGCGCTATATCGCCCGCCAGGTGCTTACCGGCTTGGTCGCGGCCCCTGACGTATTGGTAGGCGGAACGCCGTGCCAAGCGTTCTCTGTTGCTGGCCTGCGCGAGGGTCTCGATGACGAGCGCGGCCAGTTGACCATGACTTACATGAGGCTGTTGGATGCAATCGACTTTATTCGCGGACGATCTGGACTTGAACCCGCCATCGCGGTCTGGGAAAACGTCCCCGGTGTCCTCTCCGACAAGACCAACGCATTTGGATGCTTCCTTGCGGGGCTTGCCGGAGAAGATGTCGAACTCGTCCCGGCAGGGAAAAAATGGGCGAACGCTGGTTGTGTGTTTGGACCCAAAAGAGCAATCGCATGGCGCATCTTGGACGCCCAATATGCAGGAGTGGCCCAACGACGCCGCCGTGTGTTCGTTGTCGCAAGTGCTCGTAAGGGATTCGATCCCTCCAAATTACTTTTTGAGTTCGATGGCGTGCGCAGGGATTCTCCGCCGAGCCGCAGCACGGGGAAAGACGTTACCGGAACTCTTAGCGCGCGCACTTCAGGCGGTGGCGGGCTTGGAACCGACTTTGACATAGCAGGTGGGCTGCAGCCTGTGACGGGAACGCTGGACACGATGCGCGGCGGTGCGGATGAAAACGACGCGAAGGATGGCCGCCTGATTCCGATGATCGCCCCGCCTGTTACCCGTTCAGTTGAACGTCCCCGCGGCGATGGTATCGACCCGTTGGTGTTGTGTATGGCGCACGGGCAGGCGGGTGCCGAGATTGCCGAGGACCGCTCGCCGACGCTGACATGCAACCACGAAGCGCCGATCGTGTACGCCTTCCAGCCGCGCATAGGGCGCAACGGTCGCGGCGATATGGGCGATATCGTCAGTGCCCTGACTGCGCAGGCGGGCGAGACAGGAAAGGGCGATGCGGCGCCGTGCGTGGCTATCGCAATCCCTCTGCTGGAAATTGGCAAGCGTACCGGCGTGAGCACGACTGATCCGCGCGCAGGGCTGGGAATTGGCTCGGACGGCGACCCGATGTTCACGTTGCAGGCTGGCGCGCAGCACGGCATCGCTATGGCGTTTCAGGACCGTTTCCGTGGTGACGATGGTCGCGGCTATGGCCGTGTGCCGCCCGTGTCGGTTGAGCAGGTCGGAACGCTGGAGACGGCCAAGCCGTGGAACGTCTGCGTTACCGGCGATATCACGCACACGCTCAAGGCTGAAGGCTTTGACGCGAGCGAGGACGGCACAGGGCGCGGCCAGCCCATCGTGCCGGTGGCGGACACGCTCACGTCGTCATGGCACAACTCGAACGGCGCGACCGCTGGCAACAATGGCGGCGTCATCAATCCGATCCTGCATGGCATGCGCGTACGTCGCCTCGTGCCGATGGAGTGCGAGCGCCTGCAGGGCTTCCCCGATGGATATACGGACGTTCCCGTTCGCATGGTGAGTGCTGCGAATCAGGCGAAGGCGCGCGCCAATCCCGGCGACGACTTCATCGATATGGACGGCGTCATGTGGACGCGCCCGGCCGATGGTCCGCGTTACAAGGCGCTCGGCAACTCGATGGCCGTTCCGTGCATGGCCTTCCTTGGCCGTCGCGTGCTGGCCTATCTCAATAACGAACTCGGAAGGGGTTTTCTGTGATGCGCAAGCGTCTTCTGTCTGCTGCCGTCGCCTCGATCGGCATGGGTCGTAGCTATGGCTCGTATGGCACGTATCAATCGTTCGGTTGGCACGGTGATCCGTGCGTGCCGGTATCGCCGACGGTATCCAAAGAGCGCCGTTGCGCGCAGTGCCACGTAGGCATCGTGACGGGCCTCCACTGCTTCAAATGCCAAACATCGAAAAGGAAGTCATGAAAGTCATTCAAAAGCACCACATCGCCAATAGCGGCAACACGCCGTTGCAGCTTGCGCCAGACGCTAACCCGATTGGCGCAGGCTTGGACAACGGCCAGATCATGCTGTACGTCGAAGCGCCCGCATGGGCGAGCGGCCATGTCTATTGGGATATCCAGATTGTGCGCGAGGGCGAATCGTTCGCTGACGGGATGAAGGCGCTCGGCACGGTGGACGATCCGAACATGCCGGCGCACGTCGGATACAAGCTTTTCATCGTGGGGCGTATCAGTGGCTAAGGTAATTCAGCAGTTCCTGCTGCGTCCGCGTGGCGTGGTGCACAGCGAGCCGCTCCCGTCTGGCGCTGTAATCGTGCGCATGGGCATGTGGGAGGCTTCGCCGTACGCATGGGTATGGTTGGACCCTGAAGCGCCGCGCGACTGGCTGGTGGACTTCCTGATCGTTGGAACCGGCGACCTGGTGGAGGAGGAGACATTCTGGCCCGTCTGCGCATTTGCCGATGGCGCGGCCACGATCTGGACTGGCCTGTTCCGCTGGCGTCAACAAATCATCCCTCTTCTGCATCAACACACTCATGGCTGACAACATCGAATTGATTATGCCGCGCATGGCGAACGTCGCGGACCTCGTGCCGTACGGTCGCAACGCGCGCACACACTCCGACGAGCAGGTCTCGCAGATTGCCGCATCGATACGCGAGTTCGGATGGACGAACCCGATCATCCTTGGCGCGAACAATGGGATTCTGGCCGGGCATGGCCGCCGACTCGCTGCACTG
>Ga0302220_10000075_pt1 | contig 92482 bp, 85 predicted proteins | sample II_Palsa_E1_3_FD_194572 | JGI IMG/M metagenome (GOLD analysis project Ga0302220, IMG submission 194572) | Peat permafrost microbial communities from Stordalen Mire near Abisko, Sweden - II_Palsa_E1_3 | ecosystem: Environmental > Terrestrial > Soil > Palsa > Peat permafrost | place: Sweden...
TGCTGATGATGCTGGTCACCGACAAGCAGGCCGACATCGCGATTCTGCGCACGCTCGGCGCCACGCCGCGCAGCATCATGGGCATGTTCATGGTGCAGGGCGTGCTGGTCGGGTTTGTCGGTATCGGCTTCGGCGTGGGCCTGGGCTCGCTGCTGTCGTGGAAACTGCCTGGCATCGTCAAGTGGATCGAGCACACGTTCCACGTCACCTTCCTGTCGCCGGACGTTTACTACATCAGCGAAGTGCCGAGCCGACTGGACTGGCATGACGTGGGCTGGACGGCATTGCTGACGTTCACCTTCTCGCTGTTGGCCACCCTTTATCCCGCATGGCGTGCTTCGCGCACGCAGCCGGCGCAGGCGCTGCGCTATGAATAAGATTGCCATGAACCCTGCCTCCAAGAACCCGGCCAGCGAAAACGTGCTGCGCGCCAGTCATGTCGCCAAAACCTATGCCGAAGGTGATCTGCGCACCGACGTACTGAGCGACGTCAGCTTTACGCTCAGGCGCGGCGAGACGATGGCGATCGTCGGAGCCTCCGGCTCGGGCAAGAGCACGCTGCTGCACCTCATCGGTGGACTGGACACATTGACCGCTGGCGAAGTGGAAGTGGACGGTCGCGTGCTGTCGAAACTCTCCGATGCGGAACGCGGCCGCGTGCGCAATCGATCGCTGGGCTTCATCTACCAGTTCCATCATCTGCTGCCCGAGTTCACCGCGCTGGAGAACGTGTGCATGCCGCTGCTGATCCGCGGCACCGCAATCGCCGAAGCGCAACGGCAGGCCGCGGCGCTGCTTGAGCGGGTGGGTCTGGGTGCGCGTACTCATCACAAGCCATCGGAGCTTTCCGGTGGTGAACGTCAGCGTTGTGCGGTGGCGCGCGCGCTCGTAACCCGGCCGGCCTGTGTGCTTGGTGACGAACCCACCGGCAATCTCGATGAAGCCAATGCCGAACAAGTCTATGAGCTGATGCTGGAGCTCAATCGGGAGATCGGCACCAGCTTCATCCTGGTCACCCACGACACCCGGTTGGCGGCACGAATGGATCGCACGCTGGTGCTGCACAACGGCGTGCTGCAGGAACCCGTCAGGGCCTGAAGCGCGAAGGACGGGCGTCGTCTCCTGCGCTGGCTCCAGGCTCCTCCCCCTGCGTGTAGGGGGAGGTTGGGAGGGGGTTGTCCGAGCTTTGCGGAATAGATCAAGAGCGACCCCACCCTGACCCTCCCCTGCAAGCAGGGGAGGGAACCGACCCGGTGCTTCCCGCCGGGCACATGACGACATGACCCGCAGGTTGGGGTGAGCGTTAGCGAACCCCAACAGTCCCGCACGAAAGCGTTGGGATTCGCTGGCGCTCATCCCCACCGACGCCGCTATGTCGCGTACTACATGGTTCGTGTGGCCGCTTGCGAATGCGCTGCTGCAAACGCGGCGAATACCTACATGTATTTCGTCCTTGATGCTGCTCGGGCCACGCTAGGCTCGATCCTATCCAGGATGGAACAGGGCGCGCGCCATGGCACGAGCGGCAGCAATAACGGCGGCGGTGGCTTTGCTGGCTGGCGTGCTGCTGGTGCAATGGATGCCGAGGTTGCCGCCGTACTGGTTTCTCGGCTTATTGCTGTTGGGGGCTGTGCTGCTGGGTTGGCGGTTCCCGCGCGCGCGCTTGCTCTCGTATGTGGTGTTGGGCATCGTCTGGGCAGCATGGCGCGGTGGGATGGCGATGGATGGACGGTTGCCGCGTACGCTGGAAGGCGGCGATTTCATGGTGGTCGGCTCGATCAGCGGTCTGCCGCAGGTGCGCGGCGATGCCAGCAGTTTCACTTTGCAGGTGGAGCAGGCGACTCTGGATGGGAAGCCCGTCGCGCTGCGCGGACGCGTCAGCGTGTCCTGGTACAACGATGCGCCGTCGGTGCGTCCGTGCACCCGCTGGCAGTTGTTGTTGCGCCTCAAGCGGCCACGCGGCCTGATGAATCCTGGCGGCACCGACAGCGAACGTTCCTCGCTGGAGCGCGGCATCAGCGCCACCGGCTATGTGCGGAATGATCCGGGCAATGGACAGCTGGGTCCGGTGCGCTGGTGCGTGGATGGAGTACGCGATGCTGTGGCGCGCGGCATCGTGGCGCGCGTGCACGATCCGCACGATGCCGCATTGCTGCGGGCGTTTTCCGTGGGCGACACGCGCGGTCTGGATCAGGATGACTGGGAAGTGGCGCGGGCCAATGGAGTGCCGCATCTGATCGCGATCTCAGGTTTCCATGTCGGCGTGTCGGCGGTGTTTGGCGTCTGGCTGGCGATTCTCGTTTATTGGTTGTGGCCGCGCCTGGGACTGTGGTTACCGAGGCCCCAGGCGCAAGCCGCGGCCGCGCTGTTGACTGCCGGTGTGTATAGCGCACTGGCTGGATTCGGCCTGCCCACCGTGCGCACGTTGTTGATGATCGCTGTCGTGGCGCTTGCGCGTTGTAGCCGGCGGGGCAGCAGCGGCGCGCAATCACTGGCGTTGGCGATGATCGCGATCCTGCTGGCCGATCCGCTGTCGGTGTTGGCGGCGGGGTTCTGGCTGTCGTTTGTTGGGGTGTCCTTTCTGATGTTGTGTCTGCAGGCACGTGGGCGCGGCCTGCGCGCGTTCATCCACGAACTGTCGGCGGGGCAACTGGTGATGACGGTTTCGCTGCTGCCGTTGACCCAATGGTTTTTCGGCGAGGCGTCACTGGTCGGGGCGTTGTCCAATCTGATTGCGGTGCCGTTTGTCAGTTTCGTGATCGTGCCATTCGCGTTGATCGGCATGTTGCTGCTGGCGTTGTGCCCGCCGCTGGCCACGCCGGTGTTGTGGCTGGCTGCGCAACTGGCACACGCGCAATGGTGGTTGCTGGAACAGATGGCGACCTGGCCAGGCGCGCACTGGTATCTGCCGACCGTGCAGCCATTGGCGCTGCTGCTGGCGTTGCTGGGCGGCTGTTGGCTGTTCCTGCCGCGCGGCATCCCGTTGCGCGGGCTGGGCTTGTTGCTGTTTTTGCCGCTGCTGTTGCCGCCACGCCAACTGCCAGTCGACGGTGCATTTCAGGTATGGGTGCTGGATGTGGGGCAGGGCCTTTCGGTGCTGTTGCGCACCCAGCGGCACGTGCTGGTGTATGACGCTGGTGCGCGCTACCCGTCGGGTTTCGATCTGGGCGAATCGGTGGTGCTGCCGTCGATCCATGCGCTGGGCATCACGCAGCTGGACATGCTGATGATCAGCCACGCCGATAACGATCATGCAGGCGGTGCCAAGGCCATCGCCACGGCATTTCCGCATGCACAATTTTATGCAGGGGAGCCGGCGCGAATGCTGTTCCCGATGCAGCAATGCGTGGCGGGACAATCGTGGCAATGGGACGGCGTACGTTTTCGCGTTCTGAGCCCGGTGGCCGATCTGCCTGCCAGCAAGAGTAACGATTACTCCTGCGTGTTGCTGGTAGAGGGGCGTGCTGGGCGCATGCTGCTGACCGGCGACATCAGCTCGAAAATGGAGCCGCAGGTGGCTGAGGCGATCGGGCCTGGCGCGCCGCTGGTCTTGCTGGTCCCTCATCACGGCAGCAAAACCTCGTCCAGCGCCGCATTCATTGCCGCCATGCAATCGCCGTTGGCGGTGGTGTCGGCGGGTTGGCGCAACCACTTTGGCCACCCCAAACCCGAGGTGATGGCGCGCTATGCGGCCGCGCACGTGCCGGTATTCAATACGGCCGAGCAGGGTGCGATTCCGCTGGATTTTCCGCCTGACGCCGAAGCGCGGCGCGAGCAGGGCTGGCGACTGCGACGCCCGCGCTACTGGCGCGAATGAACCCTGGCTTGCGCTGGCCCGTGTGCCGGGCAGATCCCGCTGCGGGCCACGCGCGGGCCTTGGGTGAATCCGGGAATGCCACCCGTGCCGCAGTACGCGGGGGCGGGACTGCTATCATGCGCGCTCGTCGATATGTCGTTCGGTGGGGTCGAAAAGTGCTGGAAATCCTGATGGCTGGTGGCTGGGCGATGGTGCCCATCCTGATCTGTTCGGCGGTCGCCCTGGCGATCGTGCTCGAGCGTTGCTGGACCCTGCGCCGCAAGTCGGTGTTGCCGCCGGGTCTGGGCGACGAGGTGCGTGAGTGGGCGCGTACAGGCCAGCTTGACCCGCGCCATCTCGAAACGCTGGCGGATGGTTCGCCGCTGGGCGAATTGCTGGCCTCGGCACTGGCCGTGCGCAACCGCTCGCGTGAGCTGATCAAGGAGCGCATCGAGGACACCGGTCGGCATGTGGTCCACCGGATGCAGCGTTACCTCAACACGTTGGGAACGATCGCGTTGATCGGTCCGTTGCTGGGCCTGTTCGGTACCGTGATCGGCCTGATCCGCATGTTCATGGAAGTGATGGCCGGCGGTATCGGCGACCCGGCCAAGATGGCCGGCGGTATCGGCGAGGCGTTGATCTGCACGGCGTCGGGTCTGACCGTGGCGATTCCCGCCTATGTACTGCATCGCTATTTCCGTTCGCGTGTAGCCGGCTATTGTGTGGAGATGGAAAAGCAGGCCACCGCCTTGCTCGACGATCTGACGCTGCCGGGCACCGCGACGGCACCCGTCCGGCCGCGACGTGTGCCGGCGCCTTCCGCGCCGAGCGCGAGCTGAGAGCGCTCGGATGCGTATCGGCAACGACCGCCGCCAGGACGATTTCGAGATCAACGTGATTCCGTTGATCGACGTGCTGCTGACCCTGCTGATGTTCTTCGTGCTGACCAGCACGTTCGTGCAGCACTCGCGCCTGCAGGTCACCCTGCCCAAGGCCAGCGCGCAGGATCGCGACATGAACAGCCCGTCGCTGACCATCATGATCGACCGTGACGGTCGCTTCTATGTGGGCAGCGACGAAGTGCAGGGTGAGGGCATCGAACCGCTCAAGCAGACCATCGCACGCAATGCCGGCGCCGACCGCGACCGTCAGGTGGTCATCCGCGCTGATGCGATGACGCCGAACCAGGATGTTGTGACGGCGATGGACGCGCTGGGCCAGCTTGGCTTCACCCGATTGTCGATCGCCACCACACCGAGCAAGCCAGGCGCGAGCCAGTGAGCGATCAGAAATCCGGCGTGTGGGATGCCGAAAGTTGGCGCATCTACAAGCGCCTGCTGGGGTATAGCGCACGCTACTGGCCGATAGGCCTGATTGCGCTGGTCGGCATGCTGGTGGATGGCGGCGGCTTGGCGCTTTTTACCGGTCTGCTCAAGCCGATGATCGATGACCTTTTCGCGAAGAAAGATGCTTACCTGATCTTCTGGATGCCGATCTGGATCATGGGCATCTTTTTCGTGCGTTCCTGCGGCACCTTCGTCAGTGACTACGGCATCTCTTATATCGGTCGTCATGTGGTGCAGACGATGCAGCACGACGTCTTTGTGGCTTATCTGAAACTGCCTGCAGCCTTCTTTGGCAGTGAACCATCGGGGCAACAGGTTTCCCGCATCACCTACACCAGCGAACAGGTTGCGTCGGCCTCTACCGATGCATTGAAAGTGGCAGTGACCGATGGCTTCACCGTCATCGCCATGCTGTTCGTGATGTTGCATGACAGCGCCTATCTCACGCTGTCGCTGCTGGTGATGGTGCCGGCGATTGCGTTGGTCGCCACCGTAGTCAGCCGACGCTACCGTCAGATCAGCCGACGTATCCAGGGTGGCATGGGCTCGGTGACGGGCACGGTGGAAGAATCGGTGGGCGCGCACCGCGAAGTGCGTATCTACGGTGGACAGACCTACGAGGCCAGTCGGTTCGACCAGATCACCCAGCACACGCGCCGGCTCAATCTGAAGATTGCGGCGACCAACGCGGCGTCCAGTTCCACGATTCAGCTGGTTGCGGCCATAGCGCTGGCGGTCCTGGTATTTTTGGGTACGCGGCCGCAGGTGTTGAACGAGATGTCGCCCGGCGTTTTCTTTGCCGTGCTGACCGCGATGGGCGCGATGATGCCGTCGCTCAAGCGCCTCACCGGTGTCCAGGCGAATATCCAGCGTGGCCTTTCCGCTGCCGAGGATCTGTTCGAAGTCATCGATCTGCCGCCGGAGATTGATCAGGGCGATCGCGCTCTCACACGTACGCAGGGCGATTTGCGCTTCGATGCTGTCAGTTTGGTGTATCCGCGCAATGACTTTGAGGCTTTGCGCGGAGTGGATCTGTATTGCGCACCGGGTACGGTAACCGCGCTGGTTGGTCGCTCCGGCAGCGGCAAGAGCAGTCTGGTCAGCCTGCTGCCGCGCTTTTATGCGCCGACCACCGGGCACATCGTGCTGGATGGCCAGGATTACGAAAGCTATACGCTCGCCTCCTTGCGCCGGCAGATCGCGTGGGTGGGGCAGAGCGTGATGCTGTTCGACGATACCGTGGCCAACAATATCGCCTACGGTGAGCTGGCCGGTGCCAGCGAAGCGGACATCATCGCCGCGGCCGAGGCAGCGAACGCGATGGAATTCATCGCCCGCATGCCACAAGGTCTGCATACCCAGATTGGTCAGAGCGGCAACATGTTGTCCGGCGGACAGCGCCAGCGCATCGCGATCGCACGCGCGATCCTCAAGAACGCTCCGATCCTGGTGCTGGACGAGGCCACCAGCGCGCTCGATACGGAATCCGAGCGGCTGATCCAGCAGGCTTTGCAGCGGCTGATGCGCGATCGCACAACGTTGGTGATCGCGCATCGACTGTCCACCATCGAGGGCGCTGACCAGATCGCGGTGATGGATCAGGGGCGCATCGTCGAGCGCGGCACGCATGTGGAGTTGATCGCGCTCAATGGGCATTACGCTGCGCTGCATCGGATGCAGTTCCACGACCATAGCAACGTTCAAGTCGGCAACTGAGGGGCATCCATGGCGCTGATCGACACGTTCGAATCAGCCTGGTACGGCAATGGCCGGGTGCCATGGTGGGCGTGGCCGTTGGCGATGCTGTACGCAGTCGTGGTCAGCCTGCGCGGTCGGCTCTACCGAGCTGGCTGGCTGCGCAGTGTGCATCTACCGGTACCTGTCGTGGTGATTGGCAACCTCAGCGTTGGGGGCACTGGCAAGACACCGCTGACCATTGCGGTGGCCGAGGCCTTGCGTGCCAAGGGGTATCGACCCGGCGTGGTCAGTCGCGGCTACGGCGGCAGTCAGCGCGAACCGTTGTTGCTGGACGATGCTCCGGACCCTGCGCGCGTGGGCGACGAACCGTGCCTGATTCGCGCCAGCGGCATACCGGTGGCGGTGGGTCGTGACCGCCCGGCGGCAGCACGGCTGCTGCTCGACGCCGACTGCAATGTGTTGATCGCCGATGATGGTCTGCAGCATTACCGACTGGCGCGCGATGTGGAAATCTGCGTGATCGATGGGGTGCGCCGTTTCGGTAATGGACGGCTATTGCCGGCTGGCCCGTTGCGTGAGCCGTTGAGTCGATTGCAGCGGGCGGATTTTCGCGTCTGCAATGGCGGTGTCGCCGTGGAGGGCGAATATCCGATGCATTTGCGCGGCGGTGACGTCGTTGCGTTGTGCGATGGTCAACACCAGACGCTGGCCAGTTTCGAAGGGCAGCGTGCCCATGCCGTAGCGGCGATTGGAAATCCGCAACGCTTTTTTGCGAGCCTGCGCGCCGCTGGCATCGAGCTGATCGAGCATGCGTTTGCGGACCACCACGCTTTCGCGCCAGCCGATCTGGATTTCAACGATGACTTGCCGGTCCTGATGACCGACAAGGATGCGATCAAGTGTCAGCGCTTCGCCCAGCCGCACTGGTGGCGAGTGCCGGTACAAGCGGACCTGCCTGCGTCATTTCACGATGTACTGGCTACGCGCATCAGCAAGGCTGGGCGACCTTCAGCCGGGCTGTAAGGTTCAGCCAGTCGTCGATACTCGTTCGCCGCCAAGCCATAGTTCACGCACCAGGCTACCGCCGATCCAGTAGCAAAGCTCGGCGGGCTGCTTTGCATGCCATACCACCAGATCGGCACGCTGACCGACCGCCAGTGTGCCGCGATCATGCAGACCTAGGGCGCGCGCGGCGTTTACAGTGACGCCGCGTAGGGCTTCCTCGGGTGTCAAACGGAACAGCGTGCAGGCCATGCCGGCGGCCAGTCGCAACGACAGCAGTGGCGAGGTGCCGGGGTTGCAGTCGGTGGCGATCGCCATCGGCACGCGGTGTTTGCGCAGGAGCTCAATCGGCGGCAGTTTCGTCTCGCGCAGCGCGTAGAACGCGCCAGGCAGCAATACGGCGACGGTGCCGGCAGCGGCCATGGCTGCAATCCCCGTTTCACTCAGGTGTTCCAGGTGATCAGCTGACAGTCCGCCGCATTCGGCGACGAGTGCCGCACCGTCGAGATCGGACAACTGTTCGGCATGCAGTTTCACCGGCAGGCCGAGCTGCTTTGCCCGCTCGAACACGCGGCGGGTTTCCTCGCGGGTGAAACCGATGCCCTCGCAGAACGCATCCACGGCATCGACCAGACCTTCGGCGGCAAGCGCGGGCAGCATATCGTCGCAAACCAACGCGACGTAGTCGGCGCGACGATCCTGATATTCCGGCGGCAGCGCATGCAACCCGAGAAAACTGGTGCGCACCGTGATGCCCAGCTCCCTGCCGAGACGTCGTGCCACGCGCAACATGCGGCGTTCGCTTTCCAGTTCCAGGCCGTAGCCTGACTTGATTTCCAGCGTGGTCACGCCATCGGCGAGCAGCGCCTGCGCCCGCGTCAGTGACTGCGCTAACAGTGCCTCCTCGCTGGCGCCCCTGGTGGCGCGCACGGTTGACACGATGCCGCCGCCTGCGCGCGCGATCTCTTCGTAGCTGGCGCCATTCAAACGCAAGTCGAATTCCTGCGCGCGATCGCCGCCGAACACCAGATGGGTGTGACAGTCGATAAGTCCTGGCGTAACCAGGGCCCCATCCAGAAATTCCACCGTGACCGCCAGAGTGTTCGGTGCGGCCGGCAACTCGTCCACGCGACCGGTCCACGCGATGCGGCCGTGATGCAACGCAATGGCGCTGCGCTCGATCAAACCACACGGCGACTCGCCGGTGAAAGTTGCCAGCGTGGCATTCAGCAACAACCGATCCCAGCGCGACTCGCTCATGCTTGCGTTGACTCCATGATGGTGTTGCTCATGACTGTGTTCATGTCTTGTCGGCTGGGCCATCGTTTATATCGTTGAGCGGCGCGTTCGGCTCACCGAAGGCGCTGGTAGGGTGGGCGTGTTGCAAAGCCTCAGCCTCAAGCCGGCTCTTCTCGGCGCTGTCGGCCTGGGCAGCCTGTTGCTGCTCGAAGTCCTGCACCATGCGTTCGGCAAAATCCTTGTAGACCGGGGTGGGACAGAACAGCGAGGCCGCCGCGCGGGCGAGCAGGCAGGCAGCCATGATCGGGATCACCATGTCCTGGTTGTCGGTCAGTTCCATCGCGATCACGGCGGAGGTCAGCGGCGCGCCGGTTACTCCGGATAGATAAGCGCTCATGCCCAGCAGTACCACTGAAGCGGCTGGTACGTTCGGCAGGAAGTAGGCGATGTTGTGGCCGATGCCGGCACCCACGGCCAGCGCCGGTGAGAAGATGCCGCCAGGGATGCCAGCCCAGTACGACACCACGTTCGCCAGCAGCTTGGCGATGCCAAACGTGTGCCCGGGGGTGACGGTCGCCTCTTGTACAAACGCACGTGCCTGGTCGTAACCGGTGCCGTAAACGGTGTTGTGCGAAAGCAGCCCGATCACCGCCAGTGCCAGTCCACAAGCGGTCGCAAACAGGACTGGCGCAGCGGCGCGCAGGCGCCCGATGTAAGCGAGTGGGCCCTGTCGGTTGAGCAAGATCAGCCGCGCGAACAGGCCACCCAGCAGACCGCAGATGCTGCCGGTGAGCAGCACCGCAACCCACGCGTGGCCCAGCGGCAGCTCGGCCTGCACCCGGCCGAAATAAGAGTAATTGCCCATGATGCCCAGCGACACTATGCCGCCGATGATCACTGCGGTCAGCAGCACACCACTGAAGCGATGCTCGAACGTGCCGGCCAGTTCCTCGATCGCGAATACCACGCCGGCCAGCGGAGTGTTGAATGCCGCAGCGATGCCGCAGGCACCACCGGCAAGGATGAAGCGCGAGGCCGCCTTGGCATCCGTAAAGCCGAAACGCCGACCGATCGAATAGAACAGTCCGGCGCCGACATGCACGGTCGGCCCCTCGCGACCGATCGAAGCACCGACGGCCAGTGCGACCAGGGTCAACACGATCTTGCCGGCCGCAATGGGCAGCGCCAGCATGCGGGCGCGAAAATCCTCGTCCTCGATATGCAGCGTAGCGATCACCTGCGGGATACCACTGCCGCGGGTAGCGCGCAGGCGACCGTCGGTCAGCCAGGTGAGCAAGCCGAACACGACGGGGGTCACCAGCAGCGGGATCCAGACGCCGTAACTCAGCATCCGTTGGAACAGGTGGTATGACCAGTCGCTGGCCTTGGCAAACAGAATCGCCGTCAGCGCCACCACGATCGCACCGAGCCACAGCACGAGACCTCGCTTCCACTCATGGGGAGCAAAGAACTCATGCCCAAGCAGCGCTTTCAGGCGCGAGTTCGGCGGCTTGGATGCAGGTTCGGGCGACTCGGACATAGCGCGATTATCGCAGACCCAGTGCCGCCCGTAGGAGCGCACCCTGTGCGCGATGCTCTTGCCGATATCGGCTGAGCGTTCGCGCACAGGGTGCGCTCCTACAGGTCTTCGCCATCAGCGCGGCCGCCAGCGGGTTTCGTACAAGTCGAAGCGGCGATCCTTCAGGTTCTGTACCGCGCCAGCGTTGCGCGCCCGGGCGAGACTTTCGAGTCGCAGATCAGCGAACAGGACGGTCTCGATGTTCGGTGTGGAGTCGGCGGCGATGCCGTCACGCGCAAATGGGAAATCGCTGGGCGTGAGAATGCAGCTCTGGCCGTACTGGATGTCGAAGTTGTTCACGCCGGGCAGGTTGCCGACGTTGCCCGACAACACCACGTAGCACTGGTTTTCGATCGCACGCGCCTGCGAGCAATAGCGCACGCGCAGGTAGCCTTCGCGCACATCGGTGCAGAACGGCACAAACAGGATCAAGGCACCCTGGTCGACGAGATGGCGGGCGACTTCGGGGAATTCAGCGTCGTAGCAGATCATCACGCCGATCGGGCCGCAGTCGGTCTGCACCGTCGCTGCGCTGTCGCCGCCGGTGATATTCCACACGTTGCGCTCGCTCGGCGTGGGATGCAGCTTTTCACGTTCGTGAATCGAACCGTCGCGCAGACAGACGTAGCAGACATTATGGATGTCACCGTTCGGCTGCTCGGTGGGGTGCGAGCCGGCGATGATGTTGATGTTGTAGTGAACTGCCAGATGGCTGAAGAGTTCCTTCACCTGCGGCGTGTAATGGCTGAGCTTGCGGATCGTGTCGACGGGCGACAGCTCTTCGTTCTCGATCGACAGCAGCTGCAGCGTGATCAGCTCGGGAAAGGTGACGAAATCGGCGCTGTAGTCAGCAGCAATATCTGTGAAGTATTCGACGTGGGTCGCAAACTCCTCGAACGATTTGATGCGCCGCTGCTGGTATTGCACCGAAGCCACCCGCACCGAGTCCGGCAGGCGTTGCGGCGAGGGGATTGACGGCATGTCCGGCTGATCGAGCAGGCGCGGATTGCGCCACACCAGGTGCACGGCGTAGCCAAGCGAATCGTAGTCCGATGGCACATAGGCACGCAGCAGGCCGATCGCCACGAAATCGTTGCTGAGCTGAAAGCTCAAGGTGATATCGCGCCGCTTGCCGTCCAGCACCGCCTGCACATAGCCCTCGGCCGTGCCGTAGCGCTGGATGTTCTTTGCCAGTCCAGGAATGCGCCCGCCGAACACGATGCCGCGCAGCTTGAGGTCGGTACACAGGCGCTTGCGTGCCTGGTAAAGCCGTTGGCCGATGCGCATCCCGCGATAACCCGGGTCGACCACCACTTCCATGCCATACAGCCAGTCGCCGTCCGTCTTGTGGCGCGACCCCATGCCACCGCCGGTGATTTGCATCCAGGTGTGCGGCGACAGTGCCGTGGCCTCGTCGATGCGGAACGTGGCGCAGTAGCCGACGATCGTGCCTTCGTACTCGACTACGAACTGGCCTTCGGGGAAATGGGTCTGCTGGGAGCGCAACATCTCTGGCGAGTGGCCCCATTCGGCGGTGTAGACCCGCGCAGTGAGTTCGACCAGGCCCGCCACGTCGGCAGGAACCGCCTGCCGCAGCAGCAGCTTGGGGGTGTGTTCGTTCGTCTTTTTTGCCATGGCGCGATTATGCACAGCCCGTCATACGCTTCAGGTGAAGACGTCGCCAGCTGGCCGGTTACACTGCGCGGCATCAACATCGGAGCCATGGTCATGAGTGATAGCGCAGCCAACCGCAGCTTCAAAGCCAGCCAGCTGTGGCAGCCCGGTGGCTGGCAAGCCGATGCCGTGCTTGGCGTGAGCGCCGACGGGCGACTGCTCGAATCCACAGCGTCCGGATCGACGGCGTCCGCGATCGAGAACCTGGGCACGTGGGTATTACCCGGCATGCCAAACCTGCACTCGCATGCGTTCCAGCGCGCGATGGCGGGTCTGGCCGAGCGCAAGGGGCGCGTTGACGACAGTTTCTGGAGCTGGCGCGAGACCATGTATGCGTTCGCCGCCGCGATCGGCCCGGACCAGCTGCAGGCGATCGCCGCGCAGCTCTACGTGGAGATGCTCAAGGCCGGTTACACCCAGGTCTGCGAATTCCACTATCTGCATCATCAGCCGGACGGCACCCCTTACGCGCAATCAGATGCAATGTCGCTGGCGCTGATCGAAGCCGCACGCGAAGCCGGTATCGCGCTGACCCTGCTGCCGGTGCTGTACATGAGCGGCGGTTTCGACAGCCGTCCGCTGACCGCGCGCCAGCGCCGTTTCGGACACGATGTGGACGGCTATCTGCGCTTGCTGGAATCGCTGCGTCGGCATGAGAGCGACAACCTGCGCGTCGGCATCGCGCTGCATTCGCTGCGTGCCGTGCCGGAGGAGGCACTGCGTCGTGTATTGGCGAGTGACGCAGCGAAAGACTGCCCCATCCATATCCATATTGCCGAGCAGGTCGGCGAAGTGCAGGATTGCCTCGCTACGCGTGGTGCGCGACCGGTGGAGTGGTTGTTCGATCACGCAGAAGTGGATGCACGCTGGTGCCTGGTGCATGCGACCCATCTGACTGAGGCAGAAACCGAGCGCCTTGCACGTAGCGGCGCGGTGGCGGGATTGTGCCCGACTACCGAAGCAAATCTCGGCGATGGCCTGTTTCCACTGGTCGACTATCTCGACGCACACGGCGTGCTCGGCATCGGTTCTGACTCGCATATCTCGATCTCGCCGGTGGAAGAGCTGCGTTGGCTTGAATACGGTCAGCGGCTGACCACCGGTCACCGCAATGTGGCTGCGCGCAAGCAGGGTGTCAGCGTAGGTGAAACGCTTTGGCGTGCGGCATTGAGGGGCGGGGCGCAAGCGTCCGGCCTGCCGATCGGCGAATTGCGCAGCGGCGCCCGCGCTGACTTGATCGTGCTTGATGAAGACTCACCGCTGCTGGTTGCGCGCGATGCACGTTCGGTGCTCGACAGCTTCCTGTTCGCGGGAAACACACCGCTGGTGCGTGACGTCATGTGCGGTGGTGAATGGGTGGTGCGCGATTTCCGTCATCGCGACGAGGAGCGCATCGCCGCGCGTTATCGCGACACGGTTACGCGGCTTTCTTTGCCGCAAGACCTCTGCGGTGGTACGCCGTTGCGCTGAGCAACGCGGCGTTTGCTGAATGCTTTCCAAATGAACGGCAGCCATCAGACACGCGCAGTCGTGTCGTCGGCATGGCCGGCAACCGCGTTCTAGGCGACACATCCCACACGAAGGAGTGTCTCCATGCGTCGTCTCATGTCTGCCTTGCTGATTTCCGCCGCGTTGCTCGGCGGTTCGTTTTCAATGACCGGTTGCGTCGTGGTGGCGCCACGTTCCGGTCACGTCTGGGTGCCGGGTTACTGGGGTCCGTCGCATGTCTGGGTGGGCGGTTACTGGCGTCACTGATCGCCGACAACTTGGAAACCATGCTGGGGTGAAATCCAGAAGGTCCGCAGACTGCGGCGCGCGTCTCGCCAAGACAGCCGGCCTTGGCGGCGCACCAGGGAGGGGTGTTACACACACCACAATCTGCGGGCCTTCTGAACCTCATGACGGCTGTGCTGAATGGATCAGGGGGACTCTGAGTCCGAGACAGCTGCGCCAGCGTATCGCTGGCGCAGCTGAATTGCCGGGGGGGCTCTTACTCTTTGAGGCTGTCGCAGTTGCTTACGGGGTCGAGGTCGAAGACACCGGGTGTGATGCCTTGAACTGCTCCCACTGCTGCTTGCGGGCTTGCTGCTGTGCCTGGAAGGTGGCGAGCTGCGCCTTCTGCGCCGTGGTCAGTACGGCATAGACCTGTGCGCGGATGTTGGCCCGCTGTGTCACGCGTGCCGAGGCGGCAGCGCCCTCGGCCTGCGCGAGGCTGGCCGCGGCTGCCTGATAACCCACCTGATCGGGGGTCATCGATTCAAACGCGGAGCGCTGCTGGCCGAGTGCCTGCCGCTGCGTCTTGTTCTGGGCAAAGCTGGTCTGCATGATCTGCTTGACGCTGGCCTTCTGGGCGTCGGTCAGGTTCAGCTTGCTGAGGGCCATGAACTGACCGTGGCCGTGCGAATGCCAGCCGCCGCCGGGGCCGCCCGAAGGCGCCTGAGCAACAGCGAGCGTGGTCAAGGCCATGGCCGACGCCAGAACCAGACCGAGAGAGATGCTCTTGCGCATAAGAAATACCTTTGTCGTCGTGGATGGAGGAATCTGTTACGTCCATTTGACGACAATGCGGCGTGTATGTTCTTTGCCAAGAGGTAAAGATGGGTAAAGAGCGTGAAGTTCGCGCTTTCGTACGGTATCAATGAATGAAAACCAGCAGAACGCCATGCACAGAATCCTGATTGTCGACGACGACCGCGCGCTATGCAGCCTGTTGGCTGAGTACCTCCAGCGGGAGGGCTTTGTCGTGAGCGTCGCGCACGACAGTGAAACGGCGCTGGCACAACTACGCAGCCAGACGCAACGGCCCGATCTGCTGATACTTGACGTGATGATGCCTGGCCGCGACGGTCTGGATACGCTGCGTGAGCTGCGGCTGCAGTACCGGCTGCCGGTCATCATGCTGTCCGCACGGGGCGAACCGGTGGACCGGGTCATCGGGCTGGAGCTGGGAGCCGACGACTATCTGGCGAAGCCCTGTCTGCCGCGCGAGCTGCTGGCGCGGGTGCGCGCGCAACTGCGGCGCAACGCACCGGCGGTATCCGGCACGCTGCAGGTGGGCGCACTGCGCCTGCAGCCCGGCGAACGTCGTGCGTATGTCGAGGAAAACGAGCTTTCGCTGACCGGTGCGGAATTCCAGCTATTGCTGGCGCTGGCGCAGCGTGCCGGTGAACTGGTCGACAAGGCTGCGCTGACGCGCACCGCGCTGGGACGTGAGCTGGAGCGTTTCGATCGCAGCGTCGATGTGCATGTAAGCCGGCTGCGGCACAAGCTGACGGAGGCCTCGGCACAATCGCCGCGCATCGAGTCAGTCCGCGGCGCGGGCTACATTCTGGTTGCGGGCGCGCCATGAGCCCCTTCAGAAGCTCGCTGTATTGGCGCCTGCTTATCTGGTTCTGCGTAGCCAACGTGCTGGTGCTGTTCCTGGGCGGCCTGCTGACGCGTGGTTTTATCCAGTACACCACGGCGAAGGAAATCAACTGGGTGGCATTGGGGCAGGGCGCCGACCAGGCTTACGAAAGCGGCGGGACGCCAGCCCTGGCAGCGTGGTCCGAGCAACAGCGGCACGAAGGCATCGAGGCGACCTTGTATCAAAAGGGGCTCGCGCTATATCCGATTCGTTTGCATTCATCGATCGAGAACTCGCTGCCGAGCTGGCTCGCCGCCAATCGGGACATCGTCCTGCAACCGTGGCCAGGGCTGTATGTCGCCGTGCAGCAGGTCGTCGGCAATGATGGCCAGCCCCGACAACTGGTAGCGATCAGCCGGACGCATACCCGGCTACGGCCGCAGACCAGGGAAACCATTTTCCTGGCGATTCAGTGGGGACTGTCCCTGTTATTTATTGGATTGGTGGGCTGGTGGCTGGCGCGCAGCGTGGCCAAACCGGTGCAGGCGTTGCGCGATGCAACCCGGCGCATGGCTGCCGGTGAGCTTTCGACCCGGGTCGGTCATCAAGGGGGCGCGACGCACAACGAACTTGCCCAGCTCGCGTACGACTTCGACGCCATGGCGGAACGCATCGAGGCGCTGGTGGCACATGATCGCAGCGTATTGCAGGATCTATCGCACGAACTGCGCTCGCCGCTGGCACGGCTGCATCTGATACTCGACTTGGCTCAGCGCAGCACCGATCCAGTAGAGGCGGCGTCGTATTTCCTCCAGGCCGAGCAGGAAATCGACAGGCTCGATCGCATGACCGGGGAAATGCTCGCGTTGTCGCGTCTTGAAGGCGGCATTCCTGGCATGAACCGCGAACGCCTGGAGCTGGTCGAGCTGGTACAAGGATGCGTGGCCCAGGCCGAGCTGGAGGCCGGCGCGCGCAACATACGTCTGTCAGTGACGTCCAGTAAACCCGTCTCCGTGTTTGGCAGTGCGCTGTTGCTGGAGCGCGCGCTGGACAACCTGATCGCCAATGCCATCAAGTTCAGTCCCGAAGGCGGCAGCGTGGAGCTCTTTGTGGATGCGGGGAAGGACGCGGCTGAATTCTCCATCCGCGATCGCGGCCCCGGCGTACCCGACGCCGAACTGGAGTATTTGTTCCGGCCATTCTTTCGTGGCAGCAACGCTGCCCGCGCCGATGGTCATGGCATGGGCCTGGCCATCGTGCAGCGTGTGGTGCAAGTGCATGGCGGCGACATCCATGCACAAAATGCTGAAGGCGGTGGTCTGGAGGTGCATCTGCGCTTGCCCACGGCGCCACCCGCTGCGGCGACGGAATGAAGGCGCTGCACATGCTTGGCCGCGGCTAGCTGCGCTGCTCGCATGACGCCAGAGGTAACGGCCTGGGGTGCAACAAGGGTCGCGCTACGCAAACCCCGCGTGATTTGACACACTCGGGTTTTACCGATGGGTCGCCGATGCGCTCGAATGCTCTCGCTGCCGTGAGTCTGGCGCTTTGCGCGGCGCTGTTCTTCACGCTCACCTATGTGCTCAACCGCAGCCTGGTTGCCGGTGGTGGACATTGGCAGTGGGCGGTGATCCTGCGCTATCTGATTACGTTGCCGTTGCTGGCATTGGTGCTGCCCATACAAGGCGGCCTGGGTGAGCTTCCGCGCGAACTGCGTCGGCATCCGCGCACGTGGCTGCTGTGGAGCAGCGTCGGCTTTGTGCTGTTTGGCATTCCGTTGACTTGGGCGGCAAGCAGCGGCCCGTCGTGGCTTATCGCTGGCAGCTTTCAGGTCACCGTGCTGGCTGGGCCGTTGCTGGCGCCGCTGATCTATCGCGACGAGCGGCGACGACTGGCATGGCGCAGCGTGTCGATCGGTGTATTGATCGTCGCTGGCGTGTTCGCGTTGCAATGGGGGCACGCGCACGGCCAGTTGCACATGAGTGACTGGCTGGCGATCGGCGCGGTGGTTCTGTCCGCGTTTGCCTATCCACTGGGCAACCGGATGTTGCTGCTGCATCTGGAACATGACGAGGCGCGCCTCAATGCGGTGCAGCGCGTGTTCGGCATGACCCTGTGCAGCTGGCCGTTGTGGGTGTTGTTTGCGGTGATTGCCTGGTTCACGATCGGGCCGCCGAACTTGCGCGAGGCGTTGCTGGCCGGTGGTGTGGCACTGTCCTCGGGCACGATTGCCACGGTGCTGTTCTTCCGCGCCACCGACATGGTGCGGCGCGAGCCGACCGCGCTGGCGGCGGTCGAAGCGATGCAGGCGGCGGAGCTGTTGTTTGCCACGCTGCTCGGCGTGATGTTTCTCGGCGAGGCGTGGCCACAAGGCTATTCCGCATTCGGTGCACTGGGGATCGTGGTAGGCATCGCGCTGTTCGGCTGGGTCAGCGGCCGCCGTGCTGCCGGCAATGATGAGTCGCTGCGCGAGTTACGCGGCGACCGCAGCGCTTGATGCGGCTGCGGTGCTCAAAGGAAACCGATATCCCAATCGCCTGACGTTACTGTCTGCGCAAGCACTTTCGGGCTCATGCCGGTGTGTTTCTGGCACAGCGCACCGAAGCTGCTGAGGCTGTCGTAGCCCAATGCATAGGTAATCTCGGTGACCGATTTGCCCGAAGCAAACATATCTATGGCTTGAACGAGCCGGGCGATCTGGCGCCATGTGCCCACGGGCAATCCGGTTTCCTGTTTGAAGCTGCGTGTGAAGTTGCGCCGCGACATGTGGGCATCGACCGCCAGGCGATCCAGGGCAGCAGAGTCGTCGGGGTTTTCGAGCCAGCGCTCGGCAATTTGGCGAAGTCGCTCGTTTTTGGGCATCGGCAACAAGATCGTCCGCTTGTTTCTGGCACGCTCGACTTCATCCCGAAAAACGTCCAGAAGGTGGCTTTCTGCCGCGGACAATTTGGTCCGGGGCCCCGGATCGGCGGCAAACCTGTTGATGATGCCAAGCATCAGTGGCTCGCGCGCCATCGTGAACACCCGTTGCCCTTGCGGCAGCGATTCACATAGCTGTGGCGCAATCTGGATGCGTACGCGATCCACGCCGTCGGTCTGGCCACCATGTACCACGAAGGGTGGAACCCAGCACAACAGTCCGGCGCGGATCAGCCAGCGTCCTGCCTGGCTCTCGGATCTCAAGTAGCCGGAACGCAAAAGATAAAGTTCGCCATGTGGATGGCAATGCAAGTGGTTTCTGGGGTTGCTTTTGTCCAGCTCCGTCGAGACGGTCAGAACGGTGTCCGTGCCGAGATCGTCGATCAAGGGAGGTGTAGCCGGAGCAGTCCTGTCGCGCATTTGGCCCGAAACACTCGATTTTTGGCTGGCTCCGCTAAGCGGGGCGGCGCCCCGTACGGAAAAATAGCTGAATGTTGCTAACGGGAAATCCAATGACCACCACAAACCATAACGTCGGACGGCGCATTCGATGGGCCGTCCTGGCCGCCGCACTGTCAGTCACGGCCTGCACCGGCACTCACGTCAGAAACGTCGTCAGTGTAGCGCGGGAAGTCAGCCCGCAACCGCCCAGGACGATCGCCATCGTTGTGGAAAACGACAGTCCCGAGCCGAAACATGCCCGTCACGACGACGGCCATCAGGTCGACGTGCACACCACGCAGGCCTCTTTGTTGGCGCAGTTGTCCACCATGCTTACCTCACAGGGACTTGTCGTGGTTCGACCAGGCCAGGCCGCCGACATGGTCTTGCGCTGCAAGATCACACAAGTTCACAGCGGCAACGAAGCCTTGCGTTTGATCGTCGGCTATGGCGCGGGTAAAGCAGACTTGAGAGTCAATGTTGCGCTGGTCGATCAGCGCAGCGTGGGCCTGCCTACTTTGTTGAGTTTCGAGGCACGCAGCACTACGGGCGTAGGCGGCGGAGCTGCCATGGGGATCGCTTCGGGTGGCACCGTCAGCGACGTCAAGGCGGTACTGGGTGTGCCGGGCACCATGAAACACAATTTGCCGTCGGAAACAGCGCAAACGACTAAACATATCGACAGCGAAATCGCTACGTACTTCAAGGCGCGGTCGTGGCCGCTCGCGACGGGTACCGTCGTCGCTGAAGAGAGTGCGCTGCGTTCGACTACAAACCGCCTGGCTCAAAGCGGCGCACCGTAGAAATGATCGCCAGGCGCTGTCGTACACAGTACGGCGGTCTGGCAGATGACGTATCGCAATCTTGCGTCAGAGACGCGGCGCGAGCCACACAGAAATGAGAGCGGCAGGACTGTAAGGGCAGGGCACGCTACGTCCTCGTCAGTACATGTGATCTGTTGCGGCGGCGCCCAGCTTTCCATGGCGCCACCACGACCGTCTCGCTCATCGCATCGATCGAACGGTACGCCACGCCAGCACGATCAGGCGCGGGTATCTCACTGAAACCCCCAATGCGGTTCAACCGACGAGCGTTCACCGAACAGTGATCGCCGAGGTTGATCTGCGGATCGAAGAGAGATCATGAAACAGACTTTCCTAACGACGTGCTTCGGCGTTGCCGCGATGATCGGGGCTACGCCAGCCTATTCACAAGACGCCGCTCCTGCCTCGAACTGGGCTGTCGGTGTTGCCGCTGTATCCAGCGCAAGCCCTTATCGTGGCTACGATCAGAAGGTCTGGCCCTTCCCTGCGGCCAACTACGATGGTTCGCGCTATTACCTGCAGGGACTGGATGGAGGCTTCTATCTGGCCAAGCAGCAGAGCTACGACGTTTCCATCGACGCCTCGATCGCAACCAATTACTTCCGCGGGTCGGATACGACCGACGTTCAACTAAAAGCGTTGAAAACACGGGATCCTTCGTTCATGACGGGTGTGCGATATCGGTACCACACCGACTGGGGCTTCCTTCAGGTCAAGGTTGCACAAGACGTCTCAGGGAATAGCCAAGGTCAGACAGCGCAGGTCGAGTACGGATATCCCATCACCACCGGTGCCCTGACGCTTATTCCAAGCGTGGGACAGGTCTGGAACAGCAGCAAGTTCAATAGCTACTACTACGGTGTCTCGTCCGCCGAAGCCGCGCGCAGCTCCCTTGAAAATTACAGTCCAGGCGCAAGCGTGTCTCCATTTGCAAAAATGGCCGCGTCATACCGGTTTTCACAGAGATGGAGCGCCTTCGCGCAAGTCAGCTATACACATTTTCCGGACGAGATAAGCCGTAGCCCCATGGTCGATACGAAAGGATTGACCAGCTATCTCGTCGGTGTGTCGTACCACTTCTGACCTGCCTTCTGGTCGGGTTGTCTGATGATCGCAGGATCAACTCGCGCGTGATTTCGACCATGGGTCCCCAGCCGACGATATCGTTCGAGACGCGTGTTCTGGAGTTGGCCAGAGAGATTGAGCCAGACTACGGCAAGCTTGTGAGATGGTTCTGCGAAGACCCCATTGCCGAGCTCGGTTGTCAAACAGCACGTGAACTTGTCGCTGCAGGACAGGAGGCTCTAGTGGAGACTTACCTGTTGGCTATCGTGGAAAAGGAGCGGCAACCCTAGCTTGCTCGTCGGTAAGGCGGGTGGCTTCGTGCTAAATCGAATGAGCCCATCCGGTAGCCGTATTCACCACATCACGTAAAGAGAATCCCAATGAGTCGAATCCTCCAGCGCATTGCTTCGGCGGTTGCCATGCTTGCCATCGCCTGCACAGTGCATGCAGCCCCCCATCGCGGTGAATCGACAGACCGTGCGTCGTCGGCCGACGAACAGGACGCCGTTCCAGGGGAGCGCGTGTTCGATCTTTCGCTAAGCAATGGCGACCGCCAGCGTGTGCTGTATGCCACCCCGTCGAACCCGAAGGCAATCATTGTCATGCTACCTGGAGGCGCCGGCGACATCGGTATCGAGCGAACCGGCGATCTGCGTCACGACGATAACTTCGTCGTTCGCAGCAGGGCCCTCTGGGTCGCCCGCGGCTATGCCGTGCTGATTCCCGATACCGTGAATGGCGATAACCTGCGCGGGTTACGAAGTTCGCCAGCGTACGCCGCCCTGGTGGGTGAGCTGGTCAGCTTTGCGCATACAAAGTCTCCCGCCCCGGTCTTCCTGCTTGGAACGAGCCAGGGTTCGATAGCGGCGATGAATGGCGCCGCGCATCTTTCCGCAGCCCAGCTCGCGGGCGTCGTCCTGACCGAGTCGGTGTCCCGCCAGGGCGGCAGTCACGAAACCGTATTCCAGGCGGACCCGCAGAACGTGCGCGCACCTGCGCTGGTTGTCGCGAACCATGACGATCGCTGCGACGTAGCGCCACCGGAAGACGCACCGCAGATCGCCGCAGCGATGTTGCACTCACCGCAGGTGCGCGTACTGTACGTCAGTGGTGGTACCAGCCGTTCGAGCAAAGCGTGTGGATCGCTGACGCCCCACGGCTACTACGGGATCGAGTCAAATGTCGTCGGTCAGATTGCTGACTGGATGGACGCCATTGTTCGTTGAGCATCCAGTACCCCGTCATTGCGGTGACTACGGACGATGAACCTGTCTAGCCGTCCGTTTTCCCGGCGTCCAGCACTTCGGGATTCGCGAGATTGAGCGGTCGCTCCGCTTCGAAGGCAAGTAGATTGTCGAAGGCATCGCCGAAGAGTTTTTCATAGCTATTTTTTTCGACATACCCCAGGTGCGGTGTGCGGATGGCGTTATCCAGGTGGAACGGCGGATCAGTGAAACCGGATGCCTTGATAGCTCGCCAGTCGTTTGTCAGGTCTCGTCGGAAACGCGAAGCAGCAGCTTGCCGCGATTGGTGCCTTCGAAGAGTTGGTTGAGCACGAGTGGCGCATTTTCGAGGCCATCTTCGATGGTTTCTTCGGCCTTGATGCGGCCAGCAAGCACCCAGCCAATCAACTCCTGCACGGCTTTCTGCGTGTCGCGGTAGTCGAACGCGAGAAAGCCTCGCACGGTGAGGCGTTTGACGATGATGACACTGTAGTCGTCGCTGGGACGCGCACCGCTGGTGTAGTTGGCGATGAGCCCGCACAACGCGACGCGGCCTCCGTTGACCATGCGCGAAAGCACGGCACGCATCACCGGTCCGCCGACGTTCTCGAAATTCACATGCACGCCGTCAGGTGTGGCATCGGCCAATGCTTTTTTCCAGTCCTCTGCCTTGTAGTCCACGGCAGCGTCAAAGCCGAGTTCATCGACGAGGTGGCGGCACTTTTCGGGGCCGCCAGCGATGCCCACCACACGTGCGCCGCGAAGCTTGGCAATCTGGCCAACGATCGAGCCCACCGAGCCCGCCGCAGCGGAGACCACCAGCGTCTCGCCGGCCTGCACCGGTGTGATTTCGGTCAGTCCGTAATACGCCGTGATGCCACTGAAACCGCAGGCGCCGAGCAGCGTGGGCAGCGGTACTGGTGGACGGGCCGGCAGCTTCACGTAATCCTTCTTCTGGGTGTCGTTGATCACGGCATAGTCCTGCCAGCCGAGCAGGCCCTGCACCAGATCGCCCTCGGCAAAGTTTGCCGACTTGGATGCCACCACGCGACCGAGTCCGAGTCCGCGCATCACTTCACCGATCGCCACCGGTGGCATGTATTGCGGAATGTCGCTCATCCACACGCGGTTGGTGGGGTCCATCGAGAGGTACAGCACGCGAATCAGCGCTTCGCCGTCTTTCAGTTCGTCGACGGGATGCTCCTGCAGATCGAAGTCTTCGCGTTTGACCAGGCCTTCTGGCCGGCTCTTCAGGCGCAACTGGCGGTTGATGCGTGACATGTGCTCACCGTGGGCTTGGCTGGGGAAGATGGATCGGTGGAGTATGCGCGCGACTAGACAGCACACGCACCACCATCGACAAGCATTTGGGCGGCCGTGACATAGCGGCTCTCGTCGGAGGCGAGGTACAGCACCGCGTACGCTACATCGTCCGGATCACCCAGTCGGCGCATGGGAATGCCGCGCACCAGCTTGCGCGTCGCTTCTTCCTCGCCCAGCGCGACGAAGAATGGCGCAACGATACCGGTGCGGATAAACGCCGGATGCACGGAATTGCAACGCACATCAATTTTCTGTCGTGCGCAGTCCATGGCAACCGATTTCGTCAGTGCGGCGACAGCGGCCTTGGATGTGTTGTAGGCGGTGTAGTCAGGGTCGATCTTGAACGCAGCGATCGACGAAATGTTGATGATCGATCCCGGTTGATTCGCACGCAGGTACGGCAGCACGTATTTGCAACCGAGCAGGATGCTCTCGACATTGACGGACATGACTCGCCGCCATTCCTTCAATTCGATCTGTTCGGTCGTACCTAGCGACCCAATCCCGGCATTGTTGACCAGTACGGACAATCCATCCATCGTGGCGGCAGCTTCGGCGAGCAGCGCTTTCCAGTGCTCCTCGTCTCGCACGTCCTGCACCGCCGACCAGGCGACCTGATGGCCAGCCTCAAGGTTGATATCGTCGGCGACCTGGCGAACTGCCACTTCATCGATATCGGTGAGGAATACGTTCGCACCATGATGCGCGAGCATTCGCCCGATCGCGGCACCGAGTCCGCCGGCGGCGCCGGTGACGAAGGCGCGCTTGCCGGCAGCGCGTTGAGCGTTGGGTAGAGTCATCTTCGTCTCCTGGCAGGTGGGGCAACCGGACATCAGACGCAAAGATAGCCGCCATCGACGTTCAGCACCGCACCGGTGGTGTACGACGATGCATCCGAAGCGAGATAGAGCGCAGCACCTGCCATCTCCGACGGTTGCGCCACGCGGCGCATCGGCACATGAGCGAGCGCCTGTTTGAGAATCGCCGGCGTGTTCACCAGCACAGAGGCGAACTTCGTATCGGTGAGCCCGGGTAATAGCGCGTTGCAGCGCACGCCAGCCTCGGCACACTCCACCGCAAATGCCTTGGTCATCGAGATCACGGCGGCTTTGGTGATCGAGTAGATGCCTTGCTGAACGCCCGGAACCACGCCGTTGACCGAGGCGACGTTGACGATCGAGCCACCGCCGTTCTGCTGCATCAATCGCGCGCCATGTGTGGACATGTAGAAATAGCCACGGATATTCACGTCAACCGTTTTCTGGAAAATGCCCGGATCGGTATCGAGGATATGGCCGAAAAACGGGTTGGTTGCCGCGTTGTTCACCAGGATATCCAGGCGCCCGTGGTGCTTTTCGACGTGCGCATACAGCGCTTCGATCTGCTCCAGCTCACCGATATGACAGGCGAAGGCTTCGGCCGAGCCACCCGCGGCGACGATCTCATCGACAACCAGCTGGCAGTCGGCCACGCGGCGGCTCGACACCAGCGTGTGCGCACCGTGCGCGGCCAGCAGCTTGGCGATCTCCGCCCCGATGCCGCGGCTGGCACCGGTGACGATGGCAATCTTGCCGGTGAGGTCGAAGCTCGGAGTTGCGCTCATGACGGTGGCCCTTGCGTGGTTAGGTGTGGAGCAGAGGTGGAGTCAGCGAAGAGTGAACGGGGGATAGTCTTCAGGGTGTTCGAGGGGTGGCCGTGCCTCAGCCGTAACCAGCACGCGCCAAACCGCCAATCGATACTAGTTCAGCCTGCATCTTCCTATCACCCCTGTTTACGGCCGGTCTTCTTCGAACGTGCGATTTCCTTGACGCGACACTCCGTTCCATCGAGGAGAATCTTGAGCCCGATCCGGAAAAGCTCTTCGGGCTCGATGTTCGCGAGCAGTTTGGCGGCGCCACGCAAATTCGGATAGTGGCGTGATTCGTCGCCCAGATGAGACAGCTCGATTCCCAGGGCGAGAGTGGGGCGCAGCGCTCCCGGGCGAGCCGGCCGTGACTGGCGTGCTTCCTCCGCGATCATGCCGAGCAGGTAGTTGCGGTAGAACGTCGCCATCGCGACGGCTTCCTGCGGTGCAAAGCCGGTGTCGAGAAATGCGCCGATCGCCGCGTCGTACAGCATCATGCGATGCGGCCCGGTCGGTGCCTGCTCCGCAAAGAGGCGCGGCGCGTCGCGATGGGCAACCAGCACGCGACGATATTCCATGGCGATCTTTTCAAGCCGCACGCGAAACGAAAGGCTGGTCGCGGGCAGCACCATTTGGGCGCAGATCGCATCGGCGACAAGGCCAAGCAGTTCATCCTTGTTGCGCACATGCCAGTACAGCGCCGGCGACTTGACTCCAAGGCGCTCGGCCAGGCGCCGCGTACTCAGCGCGTCGAGGCCAGCTTCCTGCATGAGTTCAAGCGCCGCTTCGACAAGCTGGTCGCGAGCGAGTCCAGGGCGGCCCCCCACAGAAGGCGCTGCTGCTGGTGCGCGCACGCGATTTCTATCGGTGCTGGGGGCCATCTTTCGCATGCTTGAACCTTGAATTTCAGGGTGCTAGTTTATCACTGATAAGTTTGGTCTTCCAACCTGTCTGCCGGTGCACTCAAGGGTCCGGCGCAACCTGAGGCGAGCTGATCCCTATGAACGAAATCTGGACACGCCGGCAAGTTCTGGCTCTTTCCGGCGGTGTGCTGCTTGGCGCGGCGCTGCCACCGATCTCCGGCAATGCGTTCGCTGCATCGACCGAAACAAAAGCGATCGGTGCTCGACGCGTTGCTTCAGCTGCCTCGGACGGAACGACGGCTGCCGAGCTCTATAGCAAAGCCTTCGTGCTCGATTGCAACACGCTCGCTTCAATCGGAAGCCTGTGTTGCGACGGGGACACCGAGAAAGAACTGCAAGGGATACGCGACTCCGGTATCACGGCGTTGAAAAGCACACTCGGCAACGCGAACGGTACGTTCGAGGAGGCTGTGGCCGATATCGCCGCTGCGCAAGCGTTGATCGCGCGGTATCCCGACAGGTTCATCAAGGTGACCCGCCACGACGATATGGAACGGGCAAAGCGGGAGAACAAGCTTGCCGTCATCTTCTCGTTCGAGGCGGCTTCCATGCTGGGGGACAAGATCGAACGCATCGAGATGTTCCGTCAACTCGACGTTCTGATCATGCAGTTGTCCTACAACCACAAGACCCCGTTCGGCTGCGGCTGCCTCGACGGCGATACCGATGGAGTCACTGAACTTGGCCGCCAGGCGATCGCGAAGATGAATGCGCTAGGGGTTGCGCTGGATCTGAGTCACGCCAATGTGCGCACCACCGCCGATGGCATCGCGATGTCGAGCAAGCCTCCCGTCTTCACGCACGCGGGCTGCCGCAGCGTGTTTGCCCATCCTCGCAACAAGCAGGATCGCGAAATGAAGGCATTGGCTGACAAAGGCGGCGTCATGGGCATTTACATGCTGCCGTTCCTGACGGTCGACACCCGCCAGCCGATGCTCGCCGACTATATGCAGCATATGGTGCATGCGCTGGACGTATGCGGTGAAGACCACGTCGGTATCGGTACCGACACCATGTTCTTCGAAGTCACCGACAGCGACATGAAGGAGATGAAGAAGGAAGAAGAAGATCGCAAGAAGGCCGGAGTCAGCGCACCTGGCGAAAATCGCCCGCCTTACATACCCGACATCAACACGCCACGCAAATTGGAACGCGTCGCCGACGCACTGCTGAAGCATGGCTACAGCGGGCGTGTCACCGACAAGGTGCTCGGCCTGAATTTCAGTCGCGTGTTCAAGGAAATCTGGGCGGTATAAGCACGATGCCCAAGAGGACATCCGGCTTCGAGTTCGGGTGTCCCTATCGCCACCTTGATCTAAAACGGCGCTGGGGGCGTGCTGCGGCGTCCAGCCAGCAAGCTCGCGTCCTCGATCCCCTAGTCCAATCGCTCTATCCTTGTTGCCATCGGCACTCCCAGAGCAGGGAAGAGACATGACGAGCAACCTGGAACCCGGCGCTGCACAGCTACCGTTGCATGATGCGTCGACGGATTTTATCCGCCACGGCACCCCTGCATTCCGCAAGACCAACCTGGCGCTGTTCGCGGCGGGCTTCGCGACATTTGGTTTGCTGTACTGCGTGCAGCCGCTGATGCCGGTGTTCAGCCACGACTACGGGGTGAGTGCGGCAACCAGTGCGCTGTCGCTGTCGCTGACCACCGGCGTACTCGCGTTCGCGATGCTGTTTGCTGGTGCGCTGTCGGACGCATGGGGGCGCAAGTCGGTGATGGTCGTGTCGCTGTTGTCGTCTGCGTTACTCGTGCTGATAACGGCGTTGATGCCGACCTGGTCCGCGCTGCTGGTCGTGCGCACCTTGCTCGGGCTGACCTTGAGCGGCCTGCCGGCAGTGGCGATGACGTACCTCAGCGAGGAGATGCACGCTGAGTCGATCGGGCTGGGCATGGGCCTGTACATCAGCGGCAGCGCGGTTGGTGGTATGGGTGGGCGCCTGATTACCGGTGTGCTGACTGATTTCGTGGGCTGGCGCTTTGGCGTGGCGGTGGTCGGGGTGATCGGTGTGCTGGCCGGTCTGATTTTCTGGCGCGCGCTGCCGCCGTCGCGGCATTTCACGGCGCAGCCATTCAACTGGCGCACGCTGTTCGGCCGCTTCGTCGGCATGTTCCGTGACCCTGGCCTGCCGTGGCTGTTCGTCGAGGGATTCCTGCTGCTTGGTGCGTTCGTCACTGTCTACAACTATCTCGGTTACCGGTTACTGGCGCCGCCCTACAGCCTGAGTCAGGCGGTGGTCGGGCTGATCTTCGGGATCTATCTGGTCGGCACTCTCAGCTCGGCGTGGATGGGCCATCTGGCGGGCCAACTAGGGCGGCGCAAAGTGCTGTGGACGGCATTCGCGCTGATGCTGGTTGGTGTGGTGCTGACGATGACGAGACCGTTGCTGTTGATCATGCTCGGTATCGTGGCCATCACATTCGGCTTCTTCGGTGGTCACTCCATCGTCAGCAGCTGGGTGGGGCGACGCGCTGGCACGGCAAAGGCGCAGGCATCGTCGATGTATCTGTTTTCCTATTACATGGGTTCGAGCATTGCCGGTGCCAGCGGCGGCTTGTTCTATGAGGCGCACGGCTGGAATGGTGTCGCGGTGTTCGTCAGTGCGCTTGTGCTGGCCGGATTGCTGATAGCGTGGCGGCTGTACCAGCTGCCGCCACTGCTGAATGTGGCGACACCACCCACGCCTATGAGCAAAGGGGCGATGCCATGAAGATCGATGCGCTGGATCATCTCGTACTCACCGTCGCCGATGTCGATGCGAGCTGTGCGTTCTACGAACGCGTGCTGGGCATGCGGACGGTCACGTTCGGTCAGGGCCGCAAGGCACTCGCGTTCGGTGTGCAGAAGATCAACCTGCACACGCATGGCCATGAGTTCGAGCCGAAGGCCGGGCGACCTACGCCCGGTTCGGCGGATCTTTGTTTCATCACCGGCACACCGCTGGCACAGGTGATTGCCCACCTGTACGCCTGTGGTGTGTCGATCCTTGAAGGCCCGGTGCCGCGTACCGGCGCACGCGGGCCGATCATATCGGTGTACTTCCGCGATCCGGACAGCAACCTGATCGAAGTCAGCAACTATCCAGATTGACGACGAGGGCGACGATTCAACGATCCGCCGGTTTCAGCATGTCCTTCACTGCGTTGTAATCGCCATCGTTCGCGGCTGGCGGAATGTCGAGCAAGTGCGTCATCAGCGGATAGACGTCCACATTCGGAAACGCGCTGACCTTCGCGTTGACGCGAAACGCCGGGCCATGTGCGATAAACAATGCCTGCATCCGTGGATCGGCGTTGTCGTACCCGTGCTCGCCGATGCTGATGTGGCCCTGATGGCTGGCAGCGTAATCAGTGGTGGTGATGCGCCAGCCTACATTCGCCAGGCACAGCAACTGCGGTACGCGCGGGTTGCTGCCGTAGACGAACCTGGCCGGCATGCGAGTCTTGTCCCAGCACTGCATGTGCTGTTGCGGCTGCTCGAGCTGGTGCTCGATCGCGGCGAAGTTGGCGCCCGCGCTTGCGCCATCGGATTTGGGATTGAAGCCGGCCAGGATGCCCATGCTTACTGTTTGCACCTGGTTGAGTGGGACCAGCTGATCGATCATCACGCTGTTTGATAACGGGTTGCTGGCCATCCCATGGTCGGCCAACACGATCATGTTGATCTTGTCGAACAGGCCGCGCTGCTTGAGCCCCTGCACCAGCCGCGCCATCGCTGCATCGGTATCGCGCAGCGCATCGTTCACCTGCGGCGTGTCCGGGCCATGTTCATGACCGGCATGATCAACGGCGTCGAAATACAGCGTGAGAAACGTGGGTCGCTGATCGGGTGGCAGATCCAGCCACGCCAGCACCTGGTCCACCCGCTGATCGGCCGTCACCGCGCCGTCGAACGGCTTCCAGTAATCGGGGTGATGGCCGTGAATATCCGCCTCGGATCCTGGCCAGAACATGGTGGCGGTGCGCAGGCCGTGCTGGTCGGCGGTCTCCCAGATCGGTGTGCCCGCAGACCACCAGCGACCGTCACTTACCGCGTCGCGATTGCCCAGCGAAAACTTGCCCAGCGCTGCATCGGACATCGTGTTGTTGACGATGCCGTGATGATCGGGACGCAAGCCCGTAACGATCGTGTAGTGGTTCGGGAAGGTCAGTGACGGAAACGACGGCTGCATCGACGCCGCCTGCACGCCGGTGGTTGCCAGCATCGCCAGCGTGGGACTCAAGCCACGCTCGATGTAGTCATAACGATAGGCGTCGATCGAGATCAGCAGCAGCGGCGCCGGCTTCGCTTGTGCTTTGGCCGGGTGTGTCGGCGCAGCGGATGGAGTGGCGCATCCGGCGCCTAAGGTGACGAGCAAGCACAACAGGAAGCGAGACAGCCATTTCATGGAGAACATCCGGGTATCGGCAAAGGCTCCCATGATCGCGCAGTTGCATGACGAATTCAGTCATGCGGTCAGACGTGCCTCGTTGGCATTGCTTACCCTAACTTGAGGGACGCATCTGCACCTTGCCGGTGGCGAGTTCGTAGACTGCGCCCACCACACGCAGCCGACCGTGCTGCACTGCCTCGGACAGGACGGGTTGCGCCGCGGTGACGCGCAATACGTTGTAATCCACATTCGCGTCGATCGCATTGCCGAGTACATTTGTGCCACCCGCTTCCACGGCCTTCGCGATGCCCGGCCTGACGGCATCCACGATGTCCCAGATGTGACCAGGCAGTGGCGCGGGCTGCTTGATCTCGCTGATGGTCGCCTTGATCGCGCCGCATTCGGTGTGACCGAGCACCATGATGATCGGGACGTTGAGCACGCCGACCGCGTATTCCAGGCTGGCAAGACCATCGCTGCTGAGGTAGTTGCCCGCGATACGAATCACAAACAGATCGCCCGGCCCCTGATCGAATACCAGCTCCGGGGCGACGCGCGAGTCGGCACAACTCAGTATCGCGGCGATGGGATATTGCGCTTTGGCGCGCGCGGCGCGGCCGACTGAAAAATCTTTGGCGTCAAGTTTGTTCGCGGCGTAGCGCGCATTGCCATCGAGCAGGCGGCGCAGGGCAGCATCCGACGTGATTGCGTTCTGCGGAGGCGCTGCGTCGGCGCCCCACGCCAGCAGCGGTGCCAGGGCGCCCGCAGCGAACAGACCAAGGCTCGCTCCAAGGAATTGACGACGCGACTGCAGCGAATGCGAAGGGTGGTCGCACATGGCACGTCTCCCGCTCAGGTTGTCCCGGCCGATTCTAGCGCGGATGGTCCTGGGCGCCAGTGCTCCGCCAACTGGCGCCGCAGACGCTACGGTGGGGTGCGCCGGGGTACGACGGCGAGCACAAGCAATCCGAACAGTGCAACGATGTTGAGCCACGCAAACCAGTTGCCCCACTGCGCGTACAGCGTCTTCGTCGTGCGAACCGGCAGCGTGCCGACGAGGCTGGCATCCACATCCTGATTGCTGGGCATCTCGGCGATGATACGGCCACGGTCGTCGCTCAGCGTCAGCGCGCCATCGCGGGAGGAGCGTGCGATCGCCAGCCCACTCTCCACGCCACGCAAGATCGCCATGCGGCTGTGATACCAGCCGTCAGCATAGAAATCCCAAGCCGGTACCAGTAGCAATTGAGCACCGTCCACCGCATTGGCGCGAGCCGACGCCGGGAAATCCATGTCCTTGCAGATCAGCAGTCCGACATGCGGAGTGCTGTCAAATACCGAATAGCTGTCGCCGGGCTTGAAGCGGTCTTCGAAGCCGACCATCAGATGGTGCTTGTTATAGGTTGTCGGCAAGCCGCCACGCGGATCGAACGCTACCGACATGTTGCGCTCAGGGCCGCTGGTGGGTTTGTAGTCGATGCTGGTGACAAGGGTGATGCCGTGCTGCTGGGCGACGTGGATCAATTCAGGGATGGCGGGATCCGCAGCCGTCATCGTCACTTCCGGCATCACGATCATCTGCACGCCGTTCGTGGTGAGTGCGGCCACAGCACCGGCGTAACGCTGCAGGAACGCCTGGCCTTTCGGTGTATCCAGTGACGGATGGACCGGGCCCTGCAGGGCGACAAGTCCGATCCTCACCGGTGTGCTGGCGGCTTTGTCGGCGGTTTGCAGACGCCAGCCACCGTACGCGAGTACTGCGACGATCAGGCCGCCGCTGATGGTGGCGATCCGCCAACGCGTCTGACGCAATGCACCGGGTTCGCAGATCGCGGCCACGCTGGCCGGTGCCAGCAGGACCATGAAGCCGATGCCCCATAGTCCGGTGACTGCGGCGACCTGGATCACTGCGAGCGCATCCATCTGCGTATAGGCGAGATCGCCCCATGTACCGTTTCGCGACAGCGACGTATTGATGAAGAAGATAGCCGTCCAGAGCACCGGCACCGAGAAAGCGGCCGCAAGCAGATGACCGCGCAGGGCAAGCCGCCGATACAGCAGCACCATGAACATGAACCCCAGTGCCGGTGCGATTAGCGCAAATCCGATCGCCGCCAGCGGCAGTTCCAGCATCGTGTGCATGTAGTGCCACTGCACCAGACCGGCCAAGGCCAGACTGACGAAAGATGCGAGTGCCGCGACACGTGCACGCACGCGTGTGGCCAGCCACAACATCGGCAACGGAGCCAACCACATCGCCCACCACACGGGATGCAGCTGGTAGCCAAACCACCAGCCGGCGACTGAAAGCACCATCGCAGCGCCAACGGCAACCGGGCCGCCATGCACACGTATCACACCTGCACGATCAAGCCTTGAGTCCATTGATCAGTCTCCCGAGAGATTCAAGATAGAACTTGCGGAATTGTGCTTCGTCGTAACTGAAACGGCCGGCGCGATACAGCGCGATCAAGCCATGCGAGTGCGCCGTCGCCGACATCGCCACTGCCCAGGGATCGTCCTGGCGCAATACGCCTTGACGCATGCCCGCGGCGATCGCCTCGACGGCAATGTTGAACGTCGGCGATTTGCCGCTGCGAAAATCCTCGGGATAGCGTCGCGCATCCTCGCGCCGCACCGAGAACGAGTGATCGAACAGATGCGGATGAGCGAGCGCGTAGTCCAGATACGGTTCAAGCAACGCCATCAACCGCTGCGTGACATCCGGATGCTGCGAGCGGGCTTCCCATTCGACCGCCAGCTTCTTGAAGCTGTCATCCGATATTCGCTTGAGCAGTGCATCTCGATTCGGGAAGTGTCGATAGATCGCCATCGGCGTGATGCCGACGGCATCGGCCACACGGCGCATGCTCACTGCGTCGGGCCCCTCGCGGTCGAAGATCTTGTGCGCTTCGCGCAGAATCTTTTCGGCCGTACCGAGCTTCTTCATGTATACAGTGTATACATGTGATTTTGACGATGTCAATTCGTCACGGAGTAAGCAATTGGGCCGCGCACCCACCTATCGTCATTCCTGCGAAGGCAGGAACCCAGTGCCCCTGCTTTTCGGGAGCTTGAAGCTACCGGGTTACTCGCTTCGCTCGCCCCTTCGGAGCCGCTCTTCGAGCGTTCTGCGCGCTTTGCGCTTGTCCTGCCTTCGCAGGGATGACGAGCTAAAAAACGGCTATCCCTTTTGGCGGTGCCATCTAGCGACCATTTCCAAACAGATCGCCCTCGGCAACACGCTGCTCAAGCTGCAGCAGATAACGCTTCGTCGGCAGGCCGCCGCCGAAGCCGGTCAGGCTACCGTCGCTGCCGATCACACGATGGCACGGCAGCACGATCGGCAACGGGTTGCGGCCGTTCGCGGCACCGACAGCGCGCACTGCCTGTGGTTGTTCGATGCGCCGGGCGAGTTCGCCGTAGCTGATCGTGACGCCGTACGGAATCCGCGCCAGCTCGCGCCAAACTTCCAGCTGGAAGGGTGTGCCTTGTGGATGCAGTGGCAGCTCGAAATGCTGGCGCTCACCGGCGAAATATTCCTCAAGCTGCACGCGGACAAATGCCAGCGGCTCGGTCGCGCGAATCCAGTTCGGCTCAACCGCTTTCTGATGGCGTCCCTGCTCAAACCAGATTTCACGCAAGCCATCGCGATCTGCGACCAGGCGCAGGCGACCGATCGGACTGTCCATGTCGTCGTAATGGATCAGGCCGTTTTGAAGCTGGCCCTCATGAAGCAGGTTAGGGCGATTAGTCATGCCACGGTCTCCACTTTCCGGCTGCGTGGTGTGCGCGGTGGTGGCGCGGCATCCGAAGCGCCTCGCCACAGATGCATCACTGCATACGCACGCCACGGCCGCCACTCATTTGCGCGCATGGTCAGTGCTTTGGTGCTCAGCGGGACCACATCGGTGGTGGCCTCGCGGCGCAAAATCAGATCCGCCGCCGGAAACGCATCCGGATCGCTCAGCGCGCGCATCGCCATGTAATGAGCCGTCCATTCGCCGATGCCGGGCAGCGCGATCCAGCGCGACACAAATTCATCCAGCGTCTGCTCGGCGCGAAAATCCACGCGGCCGTCCAGCAGTGCCTGCGCCATCCCGCGCACGGTCGCGGCGCGCGCCGAGGTCAGGCCGATCTCGCGCAAGTCTGCCTGCGCGAGTGCCGCCGGGCTCGGAAACAGTCGCTCCAGTCCCGGCATCGGTGACGTCGGCAGCGCTTCGCCCCAACGCTGCACGATCCGGGTCGCCAAGGTGCGTGCCGCGGCCACGCTGATCTGCTGGCCGAGGATCGCGCGCACCGCGATTTCAAAGCCATCCCAGCCACCGGGTAGGCGCAGACCGGGACGGCGCACGATCAACGGAGCAAGGATCGGATCCTGCTGGAACGTGTCCGCGATCGCCTGCGGATTCGCATCGAGATCGAACATCCGCCGCAGCTTCGTCACTACGCCGAGCAGTTGCGCTGGTTGTGGGCAATGCAGTTGCAGGCGTAGCGCATGTTCGTCATCCGGCCACGCACTCAGGCGCAGCCAGCCCGGTGCGTCCACTGGCCCGAATACACGCGCATAACTGTGCTCATCGACCAGTTCCACACCCGGCAACGCGCGGCCCCGTAGAAACGCGAGCAACGCCTCGAAATCGTATGGTGGGCGATAACCGAGCCGTAGCACCAGCGCCGCGCCGGGCGCCGAGCGGGGATGGCGGCGAAGTTCGCGCGGCGGGATGCGGTTTGCCTGCAGGAACGCGGCATTGAAACGACGCAAGCTACGGAAGCCGGATGCGAGCGCGACCTCGGTGACCGGCATCGCCGTCTCCGTCAGCAATTGCTTCGCGAACAGCAGCCGACGCGTCGTGTGCACGCTGATCGGCGGCGCGCCGACGCGATCGACAAACAGCCGGCGCAACTGGCGCGCACCGACGCCGACACGTGCTGCGAGCGCTTCCAGCGATTGATCCTCCAGCATGCCACGCTCGATCAGCTTCAGGGCTCGCGCCACGACGTGATCACCGCGCTGCCAACTGTCATTGCCCGGCGCAAGCTCCGGCCGACAACGCAGACATGGCCGGAATCCCGCCGCTTCTGCCGCCGCCGCATTCGTGTAATAGCGCACGTTCTCCCGCTTCGGCCGCGGCGCCGGGCACACCGGACGGCAGTAGATGCCCGTACTGCTCACCGCGGTGAAGAAAAGGCCGTCGAAGCGCGCACCGCGGCTAAGTCGCGCCTGTTCGCAGATATGCGGGTCGGGCAGGGCAGAGAGGTCGTTCATGGGTGCAGGCTAGCACTGCTTCGCGGCGGTGACTGGCCGTTTTCGGACATCAATGGGGAAAAAGGGTGCAGAGGCCAGTTTATCGCTGGGTGGACAACAGGCTTCGTTTTCCACATGCCGATTCAACGCGCCAGGCCATCCGCGACATCCGCTCGCGGCGCGTCTCGCGATGGCGAATATTTCGTGAAAAGCTGAGCGGTGCGACGAGCCGCTTGGTTGTGCATGCCGGTGTCGAGCCATTCGCAATGCATCGTGCTCTTTGGTATAGGTATGCGGGGAATTCAACAGGGGATGCGCCGTGACGTTTCGCGAGAAGGGGCTGCTCGCTGGTTTGGTTGTGCTGATCTGTTTGGCCGGCAGTTATCTGCTTTTCGGCAAGTACCTGCCGCAGCCTGTGCCCAGGCAAGTGGTGAGCGTGACGCATCGCCGATTTCCCCATACCCTCCGCCGCGCTGTGCCTCCTCCTTTTTCGGGCGATCAAATCAAGACGTTTCTTGCGCAGGTTCGTGAGGCGGAAGAACAATCCGATCCTCTCCGGCGCTGTCTTGCCTATCCCAATCCACCCGGCAGTCATTGGACGCACGACGCCGTTGCAGCGTATTGCCGCTACCGGTTTCAGCCAACGATCACGTTCGCCGAGGCAAAAGACCTGATTGAACAAGGCAAGTCTGCCGAACTTGACCGCCGCATGGATGAGGCGCTGCAGGCGCAGCTGACGCAGCCGGACGCGCGGGGACGGCTCGATCACATTTTTATCTCTGATTTTGAAAATGGCTCGTTCTCTATCAGGCCCATCCTCGATGCGTGGAAGCGTGCGTCGCCCAAGAGCGCTTACGCCTATGCGGCCAGTGGCTACGCCTATGTAGAGATGGCACACGCTGCACGCGGCGGCGCATTTGCGCAGGACACCCCCCAAGACAAGTTGGATTCAATGGAGCGGCTCCTTAAGGAAGCCGACACGGATCTGGAACGCGCAATCGCCTTGAATCCGCATATCACGCCCGTTTACGCCGCCATGATCCATGCGGGCGGCTTGAGCCTGGGTAAGGCCTATGCCGATCATGCAGTCGACCTTGGATTGCGGGCTGATCCTTCCAACTGGTACATCTATCACCAGCTGATGTGGCTGGCGCGCCCGGAATGGTTTGGTTCACTGGGTGCCATGCAACGCGTCGCGACATCTGCCATGACCCACGCCAGCCAGAATCCTCTGCTTGTGATGGAGAAAATGGCGGTTCAGCGCTACGAGGCGAATCCAAGCGGGTGCAATTGTGCACCACAGCCGCAGGCAGCGAGGTTTCCTGCGGCATTTGACGAATTGGCCATCAGCAGCAGCCTGGCCGATGCCGGCTCAACAGCCTCCAGTCAGAACGTGTTTACTGTGTCGGTAGTCTATTTATCCGAGGCCCTGCGCTTTCAGCCGCAAGAAGATGGCCTTCGCCGCCAGCGCGCCAAGGATCTGGCGATCCTTGGCGAATCACAAATGGCCCGTGACGAAGCCAATAAGCTCGTCGCTGCCGATCCGAAAAATGCAGCCAACTATGAAGCGCGCGGCAACGTCTACATGTTCATGAGTGACTATAACCACGCAGAGCAGGACTTCGAAGCTGCGCTTGCTTCGAGTCCCGATGATATTGACGTGCTCGTGCAGCTCGGGGGCATCTACGTGAACGAAACCCATGAGTGGGACAAGGGCTGGGACATCACCGATCGCCTTATCAAGGCGTATCCCAATTATGCCGGCGGTTGGGTAATGCGCGCGACCATACAGATGAATCAGCCGCGTGCGGGGCTGGATGATACCTACGAGCAATTCGTGGCCCACTTTGGAACTGATCCCGCTCAGCAGCCGACGTTGGACTGGTTGCGCCGGACTCTCGCGCAGGAATCGAGTGGTAACAAGCCCCGCATTGGCAAATCGGACCACTAATCAAAGCGTGATTGGCCGGGTGGGCTGCGCGGGGCGCGCAGGTTTTTCGCCTCACCTATACTTCGGGTCTGTCCCACCGGAGCCTTAGTGATGACCGCCCCCACCCGCATCGATACCACCCGTACCATTCGCGCGCCACGCGGCAGCGAGCTTTCCTGCAAGAGCTGGCTCAGCGAAGCACCGTTCCGCATGTTGCAGAACAACCTCGATCCGGAGGTGGCGGAGAACCCGGCTGAGCTCGTGGTGTACGGTGGCATTGGTCGGGCGGCGCGTAACTGGGAATGCTTCGACGCGATCCTGAAAGCGCTGCGCGAGTTGAACGACGACGAGACGCTGCTGGTGCAGTCCGGCAAGCCGGTCGGCGTGTTCCCCACGCACGAAAATGCACCGCGCGTACTGATCGCGAACTCCAACCTGGTGCCGGCCTGGGCGAACTGGGAGCACTTCAACGAGCTCGATAAGAAGGGTCTGATGATGTACGGCCAGATGACGGCCGGCTCGTGGATCTACATCGGTTCACAGGGGATCGTGCAGGGCACCTACGAGACATTCGTCGAGATGGGCCGCCAGCACTACAACGGCAGCCTCAAGGGCAAATGGATACTCACTGCCGGCCTCGGCGGGATGGGCGGTGCACAGCCGCTCGCCGCATCGCTTGCCGGCGCGTGCTCGTTGAATATCGAATGTCAGCAGAGCCGCATCGACATGCGCCTGAAGACGCGCTACGTGGACGAGCAGGCGACCGACCTGGACGATGCACTCGCCCGCATCAAAAAGTACACCGAAGCTGGCGAGGCGAAATCCATCGCACTGCTTGGCAACGCCGCCGATGTGCTGTCGGAGCTGGTCAAGCGCGGTGTGCGTCCCGATGCCGTCACCGACCAGACCAGCGCGCACGATCCGGTCAACGGCTACCTGCCGCAGGGCTGGACGGTGGAGCAGTGGTTCGAGCGCCGCAAGAGCGATCCCGACCGTACGCGCGATGCGGCCAAGCGTTCCATGCGCACCCACGTCGAGGCGATGCTCGCGTTCCATGCTCAAGGCATCCCCACGTTCGACTACGGTAACAACATCCGCCAGATGGCAAAGGACCAGGGGCTGACGAACGCCTTTGCGTTCCCCGGTTTCGTGCCGGCCTATGTCCGCCCGCTGTTCTGCCGCGGCATCGGCCCGTTCCGCTGGGTCGCGCTGTCGGGCGATCCGGAAGACATCTACAAGACCGACGCGAAGGTCAAGGAGCTCATTCCCGACGACGAGCACCTGCACAACTGGCTCGACATGGCGAAGGACCGCATCAGCTTCCAGGGCCTTCCCGCGCGCATCTGCTGGGTTGGCCTCGGCCAGCGCCACAAGCTCGGCCTCGCGTTCAACGAGATGGTGCGCAACGGCGAGTTGAAAGCGCCAGTGGTGATCGGCCGCGACCACCTCGACTCCGGCTCCGTCGCCTCACCGAACCGCGAAACCGAAGCGATGAAGGATGGCAGCGACGCCGTCTCCGACTGGCCGCTGCTCAACGCCATGCTCAACACCGCCAGCGGTGCAACGTGGGTGTCGCTGCATCACGGTGGCGGCGTGGGGATGGGCTATTCACAGCACTCCGGTGTCGTCATCGTCTGTGACGGTACGCCTGAAGCCGACAAGCGCATCGCGCGCGTGCTGTGGAACGATCCGGGCACCGGCGTGATGCGGCATGCGGATGCCGGGTATGAGGATGCGATCGCGTGCGCGAAGGAGCAGGGGCTGAATTTGCCGATGATTTGAATGCCGACTAGCGGAGCCATCGTTGGACCCTCTCAAGGCTGTCATCCCTGCGAAGGCAGGGATCCAGCGACTTTGAATCGCAGCACATCTATCTTGAGTTATCATCGGATGATATATTCATGGTCAAGGAAGACGCGGGGCTGGCAACGCTGTTGTTGCTTAATGGTGAGATATACGATCAAGGCAACGGTTACTGGATCAAAGTAGAAGCATGGCCTGTCGAGTGGAATGAGCATCTGCCTCATGGCGTGCGCTATTCGCTGACGCTGCATGATCGCTACGGCACGCGGCTGCTGGGTTTCGACAACGCACACGCAGTCAAACCTCCGAAACGTCGGTGCCACGCGGGCCGTCGTCTCGCCTATGACCACCGCCACCGACATGCCCGCGACAAAGGCGTGCCTTATGAATTCACCAGTCCGCAGCAACTGCTTGAGGATTTCTTCAACGAAGTCGATCGGGTACTTGAGGAAATAGCGCCATGAGGAAGATGATCATCGGCATAGCATCCCAACAGGACATACGTGCCCGAGCGCTCGCCATCGCGCGGGGCGACCACCAGCCACGTCCCGGCGAGCCAAAAATCTGGTTCACCTCCATGCGCTCACTGGCCGAGGTGCTCTCCGACGATAACCGTGCGCTGCTGCGCGTCATTCGGGAACATAAGCCGGAGTCATTGAGCCGCCTCGCCGAACTCACCGGCCGAGCGCCAAGCAATCTCTCGCGAACTTTGAAAACCATGGAGCATTATGGTTTGGTCGAGATGCGCCGGGATGTGCGCACCGTGCGCCCAGTGGCGAAGGCCAGCGTGTTTGTCATCCAGGCGGCGTAAGGCGCATGCTGGGTCTTTCGGCTTAGGGGCAGGAGGGCGGTTGGGTTGACCATTCGACAGGCGCAGGGTGAGATCATGAAGAAGCTGGGCAAGGAGATCCTCGCTCGCGATGCCAGGCGCAATATCGGTGCCGAGGTTCTGGCTGCGATTCGCGATATCAAGGCTGGTCAAACCGGCCGTATCTTCCACATCGAGGTTACCCAGGCCACCGAGGCTCGCCTAAAGCTTGGCCTGTCCCAAGCGGATTTCGCGGCGATGCTTGGCGTATCGGTTCGCGCCCTGCAAGACTGAGAGCAGGGAAGCCGGAGCCGAGCGGCACAGCCAAGGCGTTGCTGAAGGTGACCATGGCTGCTCCTAAGACTGTTCGCATGGTTCTGCGGCTTGATGTTGTCACTGAAAGCTGGCACAGGCTGTACCGCATCAATAACCGCGCTATGACCGAGGTTGTTGTGTTGCGCCCTCACTTTTGGAAGCATGCTGCTTTATGGCGCAAAGTTATCGTATAAACACAGTCGGGGATCGATGCGAACGGCATCGGTATTGCGTGCCGACCAGATAGGGCGGCAGCACACAGGGGTCACTGATGCGCCATTTCTTTTTCGTTGCCTTGATTTTTCTTGCGCTCGCAACCGGCTGTAGTCAGGAGCGCATGATGACCGCAGTGACTCCGTCTGGAGACGAACAGGCTGCGAGAAGCTACATCGATCTGTTACGAGAACATAAGTTCGACCAGATCCAGAATGACATCGACCCGGAAGTCAGGACGCCGAAACTTCATGAAACACTGGTCGAAATGGCAACGATGATTCCGCCGCAGACGCCCATCTCTTTGAAGGTAGTGGGGGCGAACACGTTCAGTAGCCCGAGCTTCTACAAGAGCAACATCACATTTGAATATCAGTTTCCGGGTAAATGGCTGCTGGCAAACGTCGCGGTTCAAAAGAAGGACGGCGTATCGACAATTGTGGGCTTCAACGTCAAAGGCATCCCCGATTCGTTGGAGAATCTCAACAGCTTCAAGCTTCGTGGCAAGGGCATCCTCCAATACGCTGTACTTGCTGGGACGATACTGGCGCCACTTTTCAGCCTTTACGTTCTTGTTCTGTGTGCACGTACCAAGATTCCGAAGAGAAAATGGCTATGGATCATTTTCATCTTGTTCGGTATCGGCAAGTTCGCGGTGAACTGGACCACCGGGCAATGGGGTTTCATGCCGGTGTCCATTCAGCTGTTCAGCGCTGCAGCTTCTGCGCCTCCTTACGGTGCGTGGACGCTTTCGATCTCCCTGCCTCTTGGCGCAATTTGGTTCCTGCTGCGGAAGAACAATTTCGATCTAGCTGCTAGCCAACAAAGCGCTCCGCCGCCTCTGCCTTCGGTCGTCGGCTGAGCTATAAATGGCGAACGCATCGGGGTGGAGCACTGAGTGTTGGCGGGGGCCGGATGACTCGCTTGGATATGCAACAGAGATGCGTATAGACAATTATTTTTTCAGGAAACGTCTCTTGAATGGTTTTGACGGATCTGCAGACACACATCTGCGTCGCTAATGGGGAGTCCAACCGTGCCTATGAAAGCCCGTCGCTTCGCGCCAGCCACGCCGTCGGTTCGTAGCAGCCCACGTGCTGCTCTGGCGGCCGTGCTCGTTGCGCTCTGCGCTGTTTCACCCGCGTCAGCCCTAACCCCGCAGCTGTCGCCGCAGACGCAACAGTTTGTGAAATATGCGCAGCCGCTGTTGGCGATCACTCATGTGCGGGTGATCGATGGTAACGGCAAGCCGGCGAGGGAAAACCAGACGGTGCTGCTGCGCGACGGCATCATCGCCGCGGTAGGCAAGCATGTTGCGGTACCGAGGGACGCGACCGTGATCGACGGCAGCGGGCACACGTTGATCCCAGGCCTGGTCGGCATGCACGACCACATGTTTTATCCGGCGCCGAAGGTTAATCCGGAAGCGAAGGAGGCGATCTATCCCGAGCAGGCATCGAGCTTTCCCAAGCTGTATCTGGCTGGCGGCGTCACCACTATCCGCACCACCGGCAGCACCGAGCCGTATACCGACCTTGAGTTGAAGAAGGCCATCGACGCAGGGAAGATCCCCGGGCCGAAGATGCATACCACCGGTCCGTATCTGGAAGGCAAGGGCAGCTTTACGCCACAGATGCACGAACTGGTGGATGCGGCCGACGCCACCAACACGGTCAACTACTGGATTGGCGAGGGCGCGACATCGTTCAAGGCGTACATGCACATCACTCGCGCTGAGCTTTCGGCAGCGATCGTTGCGGCGCACGCCCAGCACATCAAGGTTACCGGGCATCTGTGCACGATCGGATTTACCGAAGCGGCTGATCTGGGGATCGACGATCTGGAGCATGGGCTGCCGGTGGACACCGAGTTCACGCCCGGCAAGCAGACAGATATTTGCCCGGATACCAAGCTCGCGGTGGCTCATCTGGCGACGATGAGTATTGACGATGCCCAGATCCAGCAGCTGATCCGCTATCTCGTATCAAAGCATGTGGCGGTCACCTCGACCCTGCCGGTATTCGAGACTTTCGTGCCCGGTCGTGCGCCGGTCGATTCGCGTGTGCTGGACGCGATGCTGCCGGAAACGCGTGTGGAGTACTTGAAGAGTCGCGACCACGTTGCCCAGACGTCCGATTCGCCGTGGGTGAAGGTGTTCAAGCTGGAAGAGGATTTCGAGCACGCGTTCGTGCAGCAGGGCGGAACCCTGTTGTCCGGCCTGGATCCCACCGGCTATGGCGGTGTCATCGCAGGCTACGGTGACCAGCACGAAGTGGAGCTGCTGGTGGAAGCCGGCTTCACTCCACTGGAGGCGATCCAGATTGCCACCATGAACGGCGCGCGCTTCATGGGCGAAGACAAGGCCATCGGTTCCATCGAAGTGGGCAAGGCCGCTGACCTCGTATTGATCGACGGCAACCCCGCAAAGAACATCAAGGACATCGAAAATGTCGAGCTGGTGTTCAAGGATGGCGTGGGTTACGACCCGGCGAAGCTGGTAAAGGCGGCCAACGGCACCGTTGGGTTGCGCTAGCAGGGTGTCGAAGCGCCGGTAAAGCAAGTAAGGGGAGGCAGAGTCGACTTTTCCGAAAGCCGCATTCTGCCCAGGTTTCTTAGTTGACCGGTTTCTTGGCTTGCTCATGCAGGATGCCCATTGATAAGGGGCAGGGCAAACATGGTTCATCGCATGATCGGCGGAGTCGTGTTGCTGTTATGGCTGTGGATGGTTTGCCACATGCATCGCTGGGCTCCTGGCCTTGAGGTCGTGGCATCTTCCAATATTTGGCGTGCAGGTCGCGGCGCCGGCTATGTCCTGCTCCTGCCGCTGCTCGCAGCGGCCTTGCTGATCTTTCCCGATTTCTTTGTGAACCGTTTCAGCCCTTCCTCGGAGTTGACCAACGAGCCGCTGCTCGGAGCGGGCTTCTGGCGATTCTTCGGCTATTTTGCCTTGCTGGTGAGCTGGGGTTTGTTGCAGCTGTTTCGCTGACGTCAAAACCGAGGGTCGGTTGCACTTTTTTTGAAACTGCACTCTGATCGCAACGTTTCCGATTGCCTAATTTATTTGAAAAAGGAAAAGAGAAATGCCCGCAAGCATCTTCATGAAGCGCATGGCGCTGATGGTGTTGTCTACGCTGGCCGTGCCGGTGTTTGCCGCCGAGCCGCCGTTGCTGCTGACCCACGCCACGATCATCGATGGCACCGGCACGCCGGCACAGGCAAACATGACGATCGCGATCGATGGCCAGCGCATCGCGGCGATCTATCCCGATGGTAGCCAGGCGGTACCGAAGGCTGCCCGCGTGGAAGACCTGAGCGGACGCTACGTCATTCCGGGCCTGATCGATGCGCACGTGCATCTGACTGGCGCCGAGCCGGATTTTGCGCACTACCAGCCACACTTGCAGGCCCTGCTGCGGGGTGGCGTCACTGCGATTCGCGACATGGCGGGCGACGACCGCCTGATTGCCTATCTTGCGGGTGAGGCGAACTCGGATGCGCTGCCATCGCCGGACATTTTTTTCGTGGCACTGATGGCTGGCCCTACATTCTTTGCAGAAGACGAACGCGCGAAGGAGGCCTCCGAAGGTGAGCCGCTCGGCTTCGCGCCATGGATGCAGGCAATTAGCCCGACCACCGACATCCCGCTGGCTGTCGCCGAAGCGAAGGGCACCGGGGCGACCGCCCTCAAGCTCTATGCGAACCTGCCGGCGAACCTGGTCACCAAGATCACCGCGGAAGCGCATCGACAGGGCCTGCGCGTATGGACGCATGCGACGATTTTCCCAGCCACGCCGGCTGATGCGGTCAACGCCGGCGTCGACACCATTTCGCACAGCGCGTATCTGGTCTGGGCAGCGGCGCCGAGCGTGCCGGACGACTACCGGGCACGTGCCCTCGGCGACTTCGAGCACATCAAGCCGGATGCGCCGCAGATCCTCGCCCTGTTCCAGGCGATGAAGCAGCACGGCACGATACTCGACGCCACGCTGCTCCCGTTTGAGGAAGAAGCCGAGCACCATTCGAAAAGCGTGGGCGCTGGCATCATGCCGTGGAGCTATGCGGTCACCAAGCTGGCGCACCAGCAAGGCGTGTTGATCGATGTCGGCACAGACAGTTCGGGACTATCCGCCGATGCGCACGGAGTGGATTTGAACGCATTGCCACTGGAGCACACGGAAATGGCGCTGCTGGTAGAGCATTGCGGGTTCACGCCGCTCGAAGCGATCCAGGCCGCCACGCAAGTCAGTTCAGCAGCGATGGGGCAGACAGCGCAACGCGGCACGATCACTGCCGGCAAGCGCGCTGACCTGGTCGTGCTGACGGCCGACCCGACGCGTGATATCCACAACACCCGCAAAATCGCGTTCGTAATCAAGAACGGTCAGATCTTCAAGAAAGACTGAGGTTGAGATTTCACGTCTCAACTGGGCGAGGCGGCCTACACCGCTTCGCCCAAGCCAGGTAAATCAGCGAGCGACCTGCCTGACGCGCTCAGCGAGCACGCTTGCGTCTTGGTGCTGCAGCCAGGACGGTGGCCTGCGTCCCTTGCACCAGGATGGCATCCAGCAGTCCAGGGAAGCGGGTGTCCATTTCCGGCCGACGCAGTGTGTTCTGGTGCACGGTACCCGCGGCGATCGTCTGGACAAGACCGGCATCGCGCAGGATCCGGAAGTGATGGGACATGCTCGACTTCGGTCGGCCGCCGTCCAGCTCTCCGCAAGTGGCGGCTTCCACGCGTGACAAATACCGAACGATCTCAAGGCGCGCGGGATCGCTCAGCGCGTGGAAGATTCGCTCCAGCGTGAATTGTTCGGCAGTGGGGTGTTTGTACGGACGCATGGGCGAATGATACGTCTATTTGCATATTGCTCGATAGTTCGAATATTATCGAACTATCGTAGTCGGTAACCGGAGTCGCCTCATGCCTTCACTGTTCGAACCGTTCAAGCTCAAGGACGTGACCTTGCGCAATCGCATTGCCATACCGCCGATGTGCCAGTACACGGCCGAAGACGGGTTGATCAACGATTGGCATCAGGCGCACCTGACCAGCATGGCACGTGGTGGCGCGGGGCTCGTCATCGTTGAGGCCACGGCCGTGTCGCCGGAAGGTCGCATTACTCCCGGCGATACTGGCTTATGGAACGACGAACAGGCCCAGGCTTTTGTGCCTGTGGTCGAAGCGATCAAGGCTGCCGGCGCCGTGCCCGGCATCCAGATTGCTCACGCCGGCCGCAAGGCCAGCGCGAACGTGCCATGGGAAGGGGATGACCATATTCCCGCAGATGATCCGCGCGGCTGGCCAACCATTGCCCCTTCGGCCATTCCATTCGGCGGCAACCTGCCGAAGATTCCAAAGGCCATGACGCTGCAAGACATCGCGCGGGTACGCGCGGATTTTGTCGCCGCCGCCAGGCGTGCTCGCGACGCTGGCTTCCAGTGGCTGGAATTGCACTTTGCGCATGGCTATCTGGGCCAGAGCTTCTTCTCGGTACACTCCAATCAACGCGATGACATCTACGGTGGCAGTCTCGATAACCGCAGTCGCTTCATGCTTGAAACGTTGGCTGCCGTAAGGGAAGTGTGGCCCGAGCATTTGCCGCTGACCGCACGCTTCGGCGTGATCGAATACGACGGGCGCGACGAAGAGACCCTTGCCGAATCCATCGAGCTTGCCAAGGGCTTCAAGCGCGAGGGGCTGGATATGCTTAGCGTCAGCGTGGGCTTCTCAACTCCTGCAGCCGATATTCCATGGGCACCGGCCTTCCTCGCGCCGATCGCGGAACGGGTTCGCCGCGAAGCAAATATTCCGGTCTCCTCGGCGTGGGGCATCGGTACGCCTGAGCTTGCCCAACGCGCCGTGCAGGAAGGGCAGCTGGATCTGGTGATGGTGGGACGTGCGCACCTGGCGAATCCACACTGGCCTTACGACGCTGCACGCGCTTTAGGCATCGAACGCCCGGCGTGGACCTTGCCCGCGCCTTATGCGCATTGGCTGGAGCGTTACGCCGCTGCTTGAGCGTGCCGTCTTGGGTCGACGAGCGACCGGACTCGTCGCCCTTGTTGGTCGCCAGACGACTTCATCGCGAAGGGCCGCAGCCGCGATTCACTGCGGCTGCTTGTAGATCACACCGCCTTTCATCACGAACGGCACGTGCTCGACGGCGCTGATATCTGCCGTGGGATCACCCGGCACCGCGATGATGTCGGCATCGAGACCGGGTTTCAGCTGCCCGAACTGATCCTGCTGACGCAGGATCTTCGCGTCGACGGCGGTGGCAGCCAGCAATGCCCGCGCCGGCGACATGCCGTCGCGCACCATCCATTCCAGCTCTTTGTAGTTGGTGCCGTGCGTGAACACGCCGACGTCGCTGCCGCAGCCGATAGTGACGCCGGCATCCATGGCCAGCTTGAACGCGTGGGCGGACTGCTGCATCTCGTCGGTCGGCGGATCGCCAGGCTTCCAGCCGCCGAAATACTCCGCGTAGGCTGCGACGGCTTCGAGCGTGGGCAGGTAGGCGACGTTGTGTTGCTTCATCAGCTCGAAGACTTCGCGCGTGCCACCAAAGCCGTGTTCGATGGTATCGACGCCAGCGAGTATCGAGCGGTGCATGCCTTCGGCGGTAGTCGAGTGCACTGAGACGGGCAGGCCGAGCGAATGCGCGGCCTCGACGCCGGCGTTCAATTCCTCCTGGGTGAAGGTCGGCACCGCGCCCTTGGTCTTGCCGCAGTGGTAGTCGGCGTAGATCTTGATCCAGTCAGCGCCATGGCCCGCCTGATCACGCACCGCATCCAGCATCTGCTCGCGCCCGCTGACCGGGATGCCGCCCTGCGGCAGATCCATGTCGCTGCGAAAGCCCATCGGGCCGGGACCGTAGCAGTGGCTGGCGATGGTCGCACGGGTGGCGACAAACATGTGCGGGCCCGGGATCAGGCCCTGGTTGATCGCGCGCTGCACGTCGACGTCGGCATAGCCGGCGCCCTCGGTGCCGAGGTCGCGCAGCGTGGTGAAGCCTGCCATCAGCGTGTCATGCACATGCTGCACGGCTTCGATGGTGCGATACGACTGCGACTCCTTCAGTACCTGGTCGTTCCACAGCGTCTCGTTGTACGGGTGCAGAAAGATGTGCGAGTGCGCATCAATCAGTCCGGGCAACAGCGTCATGCCTGGCAGATCGATAGTCTGCGTACCTGGCGGCGTCTTGACCTGCGCCGCGGGCCCGACGGCGGTGATCCGGTCGCCCTGAACCAGCAGCACCCAACCCGCATGCGTCTGTTCGCTGCGTGCGTCGAAGACGCGGTCGGCCTTGAGCAGCCAGGCGTGATCGGCCGGCTTGTCGACGGTTGTGGTGGCAGCCGCGCCCACGGCGCACGCCAGGAGCATGCTGCCGATCAACGCGGCCAGGCTGCGCTGTAATCTCTGCATCGACATGGTCCTTCCCCCGTTGCGATGTGTTTTTGTCCGCCCTTTGTAACACCGACAAAGCGGCAAACCGCTGATGGTCGGAGCGACAATCCGCAGCGTGTCCGAGAAGCCGGGCCATTTCAAGTTCACTTTCGCGCGCAGTCAGCATATCCATGGCAATCTTTGCCGCTAACAGCAACCCAGGAAGCATCGCGGAATGATCGCTACGGAACTCGATAATCCATTCTGGTATTCACTGCGCAGCCGGCATCAGGCGCTGGCGCGCTGTATTGGTGATGCGGCGCGTTATCCGGCGGAGTTCGCACCTTTCCTGGGTGTGGCGAGCGCGGATGCGGACGTGGACGAAGCGATCGCGTCGCTGGTCGGGCCAGGCGAAACCCTGTACCTGCTCGGTGTGGCGCCGACGCCTCCGGAGGGATGGACGCTCGAGGCTTTTCCTGAGCTGGCGCAGATGGCCTGCACGGCACCGCTCCCAGTGATCGACGGGCCTCAGGTCATCGAGTTGACCGAGGCGCATCGCGCGGATGTGCTGGAGCTGACCGCGCTGGTGTATCCGCATTACTTCCGCCCGCGCACGATGGAGCTGGGCCGTTACTTCGGGATCTACCAGGATGGCCGAATGGCGGCGATGATCGGCGAGCGCCTTGGCATGGATGCGTACCAGGAAATCAGTGCCGTCTGCACGCACCCCGACTTCCATGGTCGCGGCTATGCCCGTCGCCTGATTGCGCTGCTGTCGAACGACAACCTCGAACGCGGCCGCCTGCCTTTCCTGCACGTGAGTCACCAGAACCAGCGCGCGAAACTGTTGTACGAACAGATCGGCTATCAACATCGCCGCGACATCGCGTTCTGGTCGCTCTGCCGAACATAGGCTTGGCTGAAGGTTCGCCTAAGGATCCCAGGGCCACTCAGCCAGTGACGGTGTCCATGAGGCAGGTGTGACTTTAGCCCTGTCAAGATGGCCGCTCCGCACCAGATGGATTATTCATGCGCCCGTTTCGTATTTGCACCTTCGCGCTTTTCGTTCTGCTCGTCAGCACGTGCGTCCAGGCTCAACAGCCTGCTACCGGATCGATCGATGATCCGGTCTATACCCACGCCAGCCACCTGGTGGAGATTGAGCCGGGTCGGCACCTCAATCTGTACTGCACGGGCAACGGTTCGCCCACAGTTATCCTCGAGGCAGGCATGGATAGTTCGACCGTCGTCTGGGCGTTGTTGCAGCCGCGGATCGCAGCCACGACACGGGTGTGTGCTTATGACCGTGCAGGCATGGGCTTCAGCGATGCTTCGCGACGCCCGAGTACGAGCGTGAATATCGTCGATGATCTGCACGCGCTGCTGAAGGCGGCTGCGATCGAGCCGCCATACGTGCTGGTGGGACATTCATCCGCAGGCATCCATATGCGGTTGTACGCAGCGACTTATCCGAAAGGGATTGTCGGCATGGTGCTGGTTGACCCATCCAGCGAATATCAGGATGACTCCTACCGCAAACTCGATTCGCGGCATCTCACGCCGCAGCAATGGCAAGACTACCTGGGCGCGGGCTGGGGTACATCTCGCCAATGTATAGCTGCTGCGGAAGCGGGAAGTCTGAATTCAAAAAATGCGCTCTACGGAAAATGCGTGGATGCGCCGGAGCCGGTATTTGTCGACGCGATCCAGCGCGCGATGGACACCTTCGAGATGGGTGCCGGCTATCAGCGAGCGGCGCTGTCCGAGGAGCAGAATTTTTGGGCCAGTCAGCTCGAATTGCAAAAAGCACATCGCGACCTGGGTGATCTGCCGCTGATCGTGCTCACCGAAGGTGTGCGCAGGCCACCTGCCAAGCCGATGCCTGCCGACAAACTCGCGGCTCGTGAGGCGCGCGATCGGCTGTGGATTCAATTGAATGCGCAGATCGCGACCTGGTCGAAGCAAGGAACACAGCAAATCATTCCGGATGTCGGACACGCGATTCAGCTCGAACGACCGGATCTCGTGGCAGCTGCGATTTCAGACGTGTTGAAGACGGCGCGGCACGGAAGGCCCGGTGTCGGAACCCCGTAGCCTTCGGACAGTTTGCATATGGATATTAGGCGTCGTTTCCCTTAGGGGACCCGATCTGACCACTCACCGCTTACGCTCCGGTTCAACACCGAAGCGCAAGCGCCTCACACGTGAAAGTTTTCGGTTGATCGTCGATGCCTTTTCCATCAACGACAAGGCACTACTGCTTCCACGTTGAGCCCTTTGGCCTCATGGATGAGGCTTCCTTACTCAACCGTTGACTCCGAAAGCCAGCCAACTCCGCGATACGAGTCGGCAACCACCCAGGCACCACTGGCAATTGCGGTGGACATCAGGAACGGTGTCACTGAATCATTCCCCGGCGCGGCGATGACGCCGGGTAGCCAGACCAGCAGCGTGATCACGCTCAGCATGGACGCTTCCAGTGTCGCTGCCAGACGCGGCCAGATCGCGAGCAGCACGGCCACGCTGGTGGCGATGCTGCCGGCGCCGGTGAGGTAAGCCCAGCCGACATGCCAGGGAATCCATGCCGGTATGAAGTCGGCGGTTTCCTTGATGTACACAAAGTGCGAAAGCCCGATCGTCGGTAGTGCAAGGACAAACAGCAGCCTGGCCCAGCGAACGCCCTTTGTGCCAACCGCGAATTTCACATGATGCCTCGCCCAATTGCCGGCATGCGCGGCATACACAATCCAGCCGCCCGCAAGGATCACGGCAATCTCGCCGAGGCCCAGCCAGGTTGCCTCCATCTGCGGCATCGCCACCACCGCCGGGAGCTTCAGCAACACAGCCCACAGCAGCAGATAGACAAACAGGATGCCCGATGATGTCGATGTCGTGCGTCGCACGAGCAGGCCGATGCCGGTCGCCAGCTCAAGTGCTGCGCAGGCATAGACGAAGAACTGCCGCGCGGGCAGGTGCGCGATCGGAATCTGCTGCCACACCGAAGCGAAATCGCCGTAGACGAAACCGCGGATACCCAGGCCGATCATCACCAGCGCCAGCAGTACATGGCCCAGGCCCATGCCGGATGGATTGAGGGTGCTGGTCTTCATGGACACGCCATCTGCAACCAACGCAGCTGGCCCTAACAGCGCACGACTTGGTCGAGTTGATCTGCTATCCATACCTTTCTCCCTCTGCTTTGCATGAGTGGAACGCGGATTTGCGCAAGTGGAACGCAAAACTGCGGGACAGAATGGCGGGCAATCAAGTTTTTATTGAGTCGACTATTTGAAGGTGATCCACATAACAGTGGGTTAGCCCCTGGCAAGAAGGACTTTCCACTTTCTCGATCACGCCATTGCTCTGGCGGATACCGATCACTAAGCCGCGCGTGGCGAGCTACTGCTGCTTACTTTGCGTGAAGATGGATTTCGGCACCATGACGTGGACGCCCTTGTTGTGGTCCACCAACTCGGTGATATCGATGTCGCCGGCCACGCTGATCAGCATGTAGGCGTCGTCGCGGCTCATGTGCTGGTGCTCGACCAGGAACGCGATCATTCCCGCGACAGCCTTGTGAGTTGCCACCGTCAGGTCGTCGTCGTAGCCCATGCTGATGAAGTAGTCCGGTGTTTCGGCGCGAGGGTAGGGGCCGGTCTTTACGCCCTTCTGCAAGATGAATTGCACGGTGCCGACCAGCGAGGTCTCCATCGCGGTGATGTCCACTTCGCCATTGCCCTGTCCGGCGTGGCCGTCGCCGATCTGGAACAGCGCGCCGGGGACGAAGACCGGGTAATAGACCGTCGACCCCTCCACCAGTTCCTTGTTGTCCATGTTGCCGCCGATGATCGTGGGCGGTGCGCTGTCGTAGCGACCGAACTCAGGCGGCGGCGCCACGCCCATGCTGCCGAAGAACGGATGCAGCGGGATATCTATCCCCGGCCCGAAGTGGGCAGTGCGCGTGGTGCGGTCAAGCGGGATGATCTTGACGCGGGCGTAAGGGAAGTCGTCGGTCTGGAAGCCTGCGCCGTAACGGAACGCGTTATAGGCATAGGGAATGGCCAGATCGATCTTCCTGACCCGTACTTCCAGCGTATCGCCGGGCTCGGCGCCTTCGATGTAGACGGGGCCGGTCAGAATGTGGCCGCCGGGACCACGGTCCTTGGCTGGGACGCCATCGAACAGATCGCGCAGGCTCTGCTCCACGTCGGCCGGCTTCACGCCAGCCTTCTCCAAGCCCGTGGGGCTGTTGGTGAGTACGGTGTGGAACACCACCGTGTCGCCCGACTTGATGCGCAGCACCGGCGGCGTGGTCGCGTCGTAGTGACCCCAGGCAACTGTCTTTGGCGTGGCGAGCAGCGTATACGTCTTGCCGGTTTCCTGATCGCTCTGCTGAGCTTGGGCGAGCAGCGGGCCCATCAGCAGGCAGGCGGCGAGCGCCGTGCAGTAAGCGGCGCGCAAGGTGGATGGGCGCGATACGGATTGAATCTGCGACGTCGACATTTCTGTATATCCCCCGTTGCCGCCCGGCGAAGCCGCGCACCCGGCGATACTCGCCATTCGCCAAACCATACGCAAGGTCTTCGAAAACAAAGAGGTTGGCCAAACCCGAGCCATTTCATGTTGAACGCATCGGCAGAACCACCTACCTTGCGGCGTACCCATGTCGCAGGAGCAAGCTGTGCCCCATCTGTCCGATTTCCCCATCGCCACTCGCTGGCCGGCCGAACATCCCGACCGCATCCAGCTCTATTCGCTCAACACGCCGAACGGCGTGAAGGTGTCGATCATGCTCGAAGAGACCGGGCTAGCGTACGAGCCACACCTCGTCGACATCATGAAGGGCGAGAGCCACACGGCGGAGTTCCGGTCGCTCAATCCCAACGGCAAGATTCCCGCGATCATCGATCCGGATGGCCCCGGCGGCAAACCGCTCGCGCTGTTTGAATCGGGCGCGATCCTGCTGTATCTCGCGGACAAGTCCGGCAAGTTCATTTCAGCGGATCCGGGGCAGCGCTGGGAAACCATCCAATGGGTGTTCTTCCAGATGGGGGCGATCGGACCGATGTTCGGCCAGGTCGGCTACTTCAACAAATTCGCCGGCAAAGAGATTGCCGACAAGCGCCCGCTCGATCGCTACGTTGCGGAGTCGAAGCGCCTGTTGGGCGTTCTCGACACGCGCCTTGAGGGCCGCACCTGGCTGATGGGCGACGACTACACGATCGCCGACATCGCAACGCTCGGCTGGGTGCGCAACCTCATCACGTTCTATGAGGCACGCGAACTGGTGGAGTACGACAGCTTCACCCACGTCGCCCCATGGCTCGATCGCGCGCTGGCTCGCCCCGCCGTAAAGCGCGGCCTGGAAATTCCCAAACGGGGCTGATGCCGCCGTGCCCGATGACTGCCTCGGCATCGCCTCATCGCTCGCTGAAAAAAGTCAGCACCGACAGCTAGGGTGAGGCGGCTTGCGTACAGCATGCCGCCTTCCTATTTTCCGCACATAGGTGATCCCATGAATCGTCGAAGCTTGCTGCGAGGCGCCGCGATAGGTGCGGCGGCGTTCGTTCTTCGTCCCACGCTTTCCCTGGCTGCTGATGTGGGCGACGTCCCGGCGCGGCTGGCCTCGCTGGAACGCCAATCGGGCGGGCGACTGGGGGTGGCCATCCTCGATACCGGCAACGGGCGCCGCATCGCACATCGTGCCGACGAACGCTTTCTGATGTGCAGCACGTTCAAGTTGCTGGCGGTGGGCGCCGTGCTGGCGCGCGTCGATCGCGGTATGGAGCAGCTGGATCGGCGCATCGTCTTCGGCAAGGATGTAGTGCTGGTGTATGCGCCGGTGACCAGTCATCGCGTAGGCGCGCCGGGCATGACCCTGGCTGAGCTGTGCGAAGCGGCCATTACCTTGAGCGACAACACGGCAGCCAATCTGCTGCTGGCAAGCCTCGGTGGGCCCGCTGCTGTAACAGCATATGTGCGCAGCCTTGGCGATCAAGTGACGCGTCTCGATCGGATCGAGCCTGATCTCAACGATGCCAGTCCCGGCGACATGCGTGATACCACGACGCCGGACGCCATGCTTGCAACCATGCACACACTGCTGCTGGGCAACGCGCTTTCTGATGCGTCGCGTGAACAACTGATCGAGTGGCTGCGCGCCACTACGACCGGCGCCAAGCAGCTGCGTGAGGGCATGCCTGTGAGCTGGCGTGTCGGTGACAAGACCGGCTCGGGCGCCCATCGCGAAACCAACGATGTCGCGATTGCATGGCCACCGCAACGCAAGCCGCTGCTGGTGACCGCCTACTACGCGGAGTCGACCGCCGACGCGGACGCACGCCATGCCGTGCTGGCTGAGGTCGGCCGCATCGCCGCGTCGATATAGCTCCAGTCAGCGATCCATCACCTTTCCGCAAGGCCTGCTGCAAGGGCTTTGAGGGCGGTCGCGATGGTCTGGAAGTCGAAGTGCGTAGGTTGGGGTGAGCGCAGGCGAACCTCAACAATGACGTGGCTCCGATGTTGGGCATTGAGCTGAGTCGGGCCAATTCATCAGGTTGCGCGCGTTCAAGTCAATCATCAAGCCAGCGACAGCTCATTGCCGGATGGTCGGGCAACTCATTGCCAACTGACGCTGCTGCAAGAAGCGGCGCACAGCGGGATCACGTTCGAGGCCGATGGCGAGATCGTATGCATGGCTCGCGTCGATGAGCGCGCCGGTGCGGGCGAGCAGTTCTGCGCGGGCGGCCCAATAGGGTTGGTAGTCGGTCAGTCGCGGGTCGGTGCTCGGCGAGGGCATTGCGGCGAGCGCGGCGTCGGCGCCGCGCAGTTGCGCGATCGCCAGCGAGCGATTGATCGCGACCACCGGCGAGCCGGTAAGCAGAATCAAGGCATCGTAGAGCCGCACCAGCGCGGCCCAGTCGGTATGGCCGGTGCGGCAGCCGTGGACGTGCGCCGACTGCACGGCGGCTTCGAGCTGAAAGCGCCCAATGCTGCCGAGCGTGCTGGCATGCAGCAACAGCATCTCGGCCTCGTCGATCATCGATGCGTCCCACTGCGCGGGATCCTGTTCGGCCAGCGCCACGTAGTCGCCTTGAGCATTTCGCCGCGCGTTGCGCCGGGCCTGCGCGTGCAGCAGCAGGGCAAGCAGGCCCAGGGCCTCGGCTTCCTGTGGCAGTAATTCGGCCACCAGCCGTGCGAGGAAGATCGCCTCGCCGGTAAGGTCGCTGCGCACGACATCGGTGCCGTCGGCATCGGTCCAGCCTTCGGTGAACGCGGCGTAGATCGCGTCCAGCACGGCCTCGAGTCGGCTTGGCAGTTCGTCGCGTTCGGGAACGCGGAACGGTATGCCGGCCTCGCGAATCTTGTCCTTTGCGCGTACCAGCCGCTTGCCCATGGTCGCTGGCGCCACCAGGAAGGCCGAGGCGATCCGTTTTGCATCCAGCCCGAGCACGGCCTGCAGCATCAGCGGAGCGCGAATGCCCGCATCGATGGCCGGATGCGCGCAGGCGAACAGCAGGCCGAGGCGATGATCGGGCAGGGCATCTTCCACGAGTGCGGCGTGCGCGCCATCGGCGAGTATTTGCAACTGCGCGCTCGCCATATCGCCGCTGCGGCGGCGACGGGCGACATCGATGGCCTTGCGGCGGGCGACGGTGAGCAGCCAGGCCTCCGGGTTCGCCGGGGTGCCCTGCAGTGGCCAGTCCGTCAGTGCCGCTGCGAACGCCTCCGACAGCGCATCCTCGGCAGCGCTTACATCCCGGGTGTGCACTGCCAGGTAGGCGACCAGCTTGCCGTAGCTGCGCCGCGCGACGGCATCCGCCGTGCGGCGCACCTGGTCGATGGCATCGGGATCGCGCATGGGCGTCCCTACTGGGGCGTCCAGACCGGACGCACTTCGATCGTGCCATGGCTGGCGCCCGGGCAGCGCGCTGCCCAGGCGATCGCGGCATCGAGGTCGGGCACGTCGATCAGGTAGTAGCCGCCGAGCTGTTCCTTGGAGTCAGCATACGGCCCGTCCAGTACCCGCGTCTTGCCGTCCGCGACGTGCACGGTGGTGGCGGTCCCGCTGCCGCTAAGGCGGTTGCTGCCGACGCGGGCACCGGCGCTGGTCAGCGCTTCGTTATAGGCCTGGTATGCCGCGATCCATTGGGCCTGTTCCGCTTGCGGCAGCTCGGACCAACCGTGTTCGTTCGCATAGAGCATCAGAAGATATTGCATGGCTGTTCTCCATCGTGGGTCGGGGGCGAGCAGATTGCATCGCCATCATGATGACGCGCAGGTCGACGTGATTTGGACAGTCTTTAGCGCAACTACTGTCGGTGATCGGTGCATGCTGAATTATTCACGTGCCACAAGAATCGCTGATCGGAGAGAGTAGTAGCCCTACCGAGATGCGCGGATGGCTTCTGAAGCAATCGACGACGTGTCTCGATTATGGGTTGATCAACTCGAGTGCGCCTGCCGACTCGAAACAAAATGGCGTTCAGTGAATGCTTGAGGCCCGAACTATGTGGGCATCTCGAATAACCTGTCACCCAGCTCGTCATTCCTGCGAAGGCAGGGACCCAGTGGCCTCAGGTTCTTGGAGAGCCAAGGGCGCTGGGTGACCAGCTTCGCTGTTGAGAAGCTCCTCCTGCGTTCGCAGGGATGACGAGCTTAAGAGCGGTCCTTCGAGGGTTTGATGAGTATCGGCCGGGTGCAAGCCAAGCCTGCGCTGCCAGTGGGTAGGTTAGGGTGAGCGCGTGTGAACCCCAGCAACGACGACGGCCCAATGTTGGGCATCGCTGCGCTCAGCCCAACCTACGAAGGCAAGGTCACGAGCCGGGGCTGTAGACGCGCTCGGTGTGGCCCTTGAGCTGCTCGGGCCAGAAGTAGACCGTGCGCAGGTTGCCGGTGGTGTAGCGTTCGGCTTCGTCATTGAAATGCGCCGAATCCGGATGGCCGCTCTCGCCACCGGCGGTGATCGCGCGGGCGCTGACCTTGTCGCCGAACTCGACCACCGCGACGAAGCTGTTGCCGCTGGTGCCGTAGTAGCGATCCGTACCTGGCCAGCGATGCGCGCCGAACGAGGCGAGCGAACCCCAGCGCGACGAGGTGAACGGTACCGGGATGCTGGGTTTTGTATCGTCGAACGGCTGCACGATGGCCCCGTTGATTCGCTGGAAGCGGTTGACCTCACCCCACGGCACGCCCCAGCTTCCGAAGTCCTTTTCCAGCCGATCGGATGCCTCGACCAACGCGCCCAGGCGAGCCTTCGCGCCCGCTTTCTCGGCCATATAGTCATAGATCGACAGGCCTTCGGCAGTGTCGGCCTTATCGACCTTGTCCCACAGGGTGTCGCCCCAGAACACTGCCAATGAGGTCGGCATCGACGCGATACCCCAACGGTAATCCCAGCCACGCAGCAGGGCGATCTGCCCTTCCAGTTTGTGCTTGAGCGGATCGTTGGCAGCGAGGGCGTCGTAGTCGGCGATCAGGATCGGAATCTGCCGCGCGAACGCCGGCAGATAGGAATCGAACGCGGCGGTGATCAGCGACGACGGTGTGAAGCCCTGCTGGCCGGTCAACACGCGGGTTGCGTGGATGCCGCGAGGATTCTCACCGGCGCGGTCCATGTAGCGTGGATAATCTTCGCGCTTCGGGCTGTAGGGTCCGGCGGCGGAATAGGGCCAGTCGTTGGTGTTGAAGATCCAGCCGTTCGGTGGATTGAGCAGGTGCGGCGCTTCGTTGAGTGCGTGCAGCCCGTTCCAGTCGGTTGCCGGATCGCTGCCATCGACGGGCTTGGTGTAGTCGAAGCGGTTGTCGCGCTTGGGGATGAACTGCGGATGCAGATAGGCGATCTCGCCCTTGTCGTCGGCGAAGATCGTGTTGTTCGATGAATTGGCCTTCAGCTCGGCGACCTTCATGAAACTGGCGTAGTCGTTGGCCTTGGTGCGCAGCCAGCTTTGTTCGAGCGCTTCCATCGGCTTGTTCATCAGCGCGATCGCTATCCACTTGCCGTCACTCTCACGCACGATCGGGCCGTGATGCGTGGCATAGACGGTGAAGTTGCGCTCGCCTATCGAACCATCGCTGCTTCGGTAGGGCACGCTGATCGTGCGCAGGGTGACCGGTCGAAGTTCCTTGCCATAGCGATAGAAAAGGTGACCGTCCTTGTGCACGATCGTCTCGGCGAACTCATCGACGACGTCGGCGCCAGTCGAGGTATGCATCCAGCCGATGTGGTGATTGAAACCCTGATAGATGAAGAACTGCCCCCACGTGACCGCGCCATAGGCGTCGAGTCCCGTGTCGCTGGTCATCTGCAGCTCGGAGCGGAAGAAGAACGAAGTGTGTGGATTGATCAGCAGCAGCGCATGGCCGTCGGCGGTGAGCTTGGGTGCGATCGCGATTCCGTTCGATCCGGTGGGTTCCGCCCAACTCGATGGTGGGTCCACCCGTGCCAGGGCGGCCTTGGGGTCGTGGCCGTAGAAAGCTTCAAGCTGGTTGAGCGATACGTGTTCGATATCGCCGCCGATGCTGCCTTCGCTGAAGCTCAGTGCCATCCATGGTTCGAAATGGTGGATGACGCGCGGGTGCACGTCGGGATGGATGGCGAGGTAGTAGTTCAGCCCGTCGGCCCAGGCATTCATCAGCGACTGCAGCCAGCCAGGGCTGTGGGCATAGAGTCGTTGCAGTTCGACCGGGTCGATGAACAGCTTCATCCGCAAGTCCTGCCAGATCGCCGATGGCCCTTCGGTCTCGGCGAGGCGGCCCATGGAGTTCAGGTAGTTGGTCTCGACGCGGTTGAAATCGTCTTCGGCTTGCGCATAGGCCATGCCGAACACGGCGTCGGCGTCGGTCTTGCCATGGACGTGCGCGATACCCCAGTCGTCGCGGGTGATGGTGACTGCCTTCGCCTCATGCTGCCAACGCGCTTGGTCCAGTGTGAGCGCCTGGGCGGTTGCGGCAAGACAGGGCGCGAGCAGCACGCATATCAGCAGCTGGCGTGTCAGCCAGAACGATTTTATTGGGGTGCGTGTGAGCATCAACTATCCGGCTGTCAAAACAAAGCTAAGCAAAGGGGCAAAACGAAGCGAGCAGGTCACAGACAGCTCCCGTCTCGGGGTGTCCATACCTGCCGCCTCTTTATCAGTCGTCGTATCTACCGCAAATCAATCATCGTTGCGTTTCGGCACGCTGACCTGACCTTTGACGTTGGTGTAGTGAACGTCACCGCTGCCATTGGCGCCTACGGTGAAATTGCCGCCGATGCCGTTGGCGTTGACGTCACCGGAGCCGGTGCTGCCGACTTTCGCATCACGGCCGATGTTGTTGAGCGAGACGTCGCCGGAACCGGTCGCGCCGACGTTGACGGTGCCGCTCACGTTGCTGAAAGTAAGCTCACCCGAGCCGGAATGATCCGCCTGGACATCGCCATGCACGCCATCGACGCGCACGTCGCCGGAGCCCGTTTCGCGCAGATTGACGCTGCCGACTTGCTGGGCTTTCACATCGGCTGAGCCAAGTTTCAAAGTCAATGCACCAGCAATGTGATCCGTCTGGAGGTCGCCCGAGCCGGAGCTGAAATCCAGCGAGGCAAGGCCAGAGGCTTTCACGTCGCCGGAGCCGCTGGCGATGCTGATGGCGAGTGACGCGGGCACGCGTACCTGCAATTGCAGATACGCATAGGTAGAGCCGAAAAGGGTGAAGGTGTTGCCGTGCCGATTGTTTTGCGCGACCACCGTGGCGCGATCGCCGCTGCGGTTGGCATCGAGTTGTACATCTTTCAGCCACGACGCATCGGATGCACAGGCGGTGCCGCGAACCTCGACCTTGCTCAGGCCCGGTACGCTTTGGATATCCAGATCGGTGGAACCCAGTTTCAGCAGCAGGTTATTCAGTCCTGCGGCATCCAGATCGGTATTGCGCGGCGCGCTATAGCGGCATTCCGAGGCGCCGGCCGCCAGCGGCAGTGTCGTCAGCAACAAGGCAATGATGATTTTATGCACGGTATCTACTCCTGGTGGTCAGGATCTATCTGATGCACGGAGGGCGCTCAGCGTTTATACGCGATGGGCTCACAGGGGCGATACATGACCTTCGGCAAGGTGTGCCATCTCGACGGGCGGTACTTGCGGGGCAAGCGCCGCCTGGACGCCCCCGGTCCATAAAACGTTTGAATGCATCACGCTGGCAGGCAATCAGACCGCAGGATAGCCAAAGGCATCGCCATGGCGTATTGCTGCAGCATCGCGTCCAACTGCTGTGCAACCCAGTCTTGGTCCTCGGGGCAAGCTTGACCCTGGATGTTCATCGCCTTGTACGTAAATGCCGACCAGAACCCGGCGTCACCCGTGCTGCCTTCCATGAGCCCGGGTATGGCATTGTCAAGAAGGCGCAGCAGATGCCGTAGTCGTTCGCGTGTCTTTTTCATGCCGCATGCAACCCAGGACCGAATGCGTGAGTCTTCCTGCAAGGGTGTCAAGTCGAGGTCAATGCTGTCCATGCCCGCGGAATGTCACCGATCGTCGGTCGCCCCCTTATTTTGTGAAGAAGCAGTCACGCCGCGCGGGTGGTCGTGAGCGGCTGTAAAGAATCCTTCATTGTTCCTCACTAACGTGGCTCCGCTTCACCTGTGTTTGATCTGCGTTCAAACCCAACCCGGAGATCACGATGACCAAGTCCCTGTCTGTGTGTTTATACCGTCCGCATGCTGTTGCGGCGCTTGCGCTCACGGCCCTTGCGGCTAGTACGTTTGCTTACGCGGGTGATTTTTCGCGCGGCCAGGACTTTCATTTCTGGCCGGGCAATCTGGTGGTGAGCCGTAGTGTTTACGACAACAAGGCCAGCAATGTTCAGGTCGGCATGATCCTGCCGGTGAACTGCGCCGCGACTACTGGTGGCTGCGGCGCCGCCACAGGCGCGCCGTATGACGGCACGTATCCGTACGTGTGGAACGATGTGCTTTATGACGGCAGCTTTGGCATCACCGCGCGCATCTATCTTGACCAGATCACGCCGAACGGTGGCCTGATCAATTCGCTGGAGGTGCCGAACAGCCAGCTCCCGGCAGCCATGGCTGGCGAGCTGGTCACCAGCTTCAGCTCGAAATCGGAGCTCTCGCTGCACCTGTCGCTGGATCGCAAATATCTGACGTTCATGGGCTACGTCGCGCCGGTCAATACGGTCGATGTGTCAAATGCCAACACGCCCGGTGCCGTCGACCCGACCAATCCGGTGGGACAGAGCTTTTACCGCGCCGTGGCCACCGTCGACCGCGATGGCCGTTTCGGCTTTACCGAAACCAACGCGTACAGCGGCGATAACGGCCGTGCAGCGATTCTGAATGATCGCGATGGTGCGAACTATTTCTACACTGCGGGCAATGCCGGCAACGGCAGCAATCCGCAGCCCGCTGGCGTGGTTCTTGGTGCGGGTGCGCAGTTCATCACGCCGGCAGGTATGCCCGAAGCATTGCAGACCCCCGGTGCGACTACTCCGCTGGCCAGCTTCTCAGTCACCGCGCTGGGCCAGAAGGCCGACAAGATCGGCAAAGACGACAACTTCCGCGGCATGACGGTGTTCAACAACGTGGTGTATTACACCAAGGGGAGTGGCAGCAACGGTGTGAACACGGTGTACTTCGTCGATACGACCGGTACCGCATGCCCGAATGGTGTCGGTGTGCCGGCGGCCGGTGCGGCGCTTCCCGGTGCGCCGCTTTCCTACAATGCGGCGACGCTGTCGACCAGCGGTTTGCCGACCAACATGTGCATACTCGCCGGTTTCCCGGCGACACCGGACAAGACGGCGAAGACGCTGGCCTATCCATTCGCGCTGTGGTTCGCTGATGCGAACACGCTTTACGTCGCCGACGAAGGCGACGGCTACACCGGTGGCACCGATCTGTATACGCACGCTGCGGCGCAGACCACCGCCGGTCTGCAGAAGTGGGTGTTCAACGCCACGACGAAGAGCTGGACGCTGGCCTACACGCTGCAGACGGGCCTCGGGCTGGGCCAGGCTTATACCGTGCGCGACTATCCGACGGGCACCAATCCGGGCACCAACCTGCCGTGGTCGCCGGCAACCGATGGTCTGCGCAACCTCACGGGTCGTGTGGATGCGGATGGTCGCGTCACCATCTGGGCGACCACCTCGACTATTAGCGGTGGCGGCGATGTCGGTGCTGATCCGAACCGGCTGGTGGTGATCCGTGACGACATGAAGAACACCAGTGCATCGGCTGCCTCGCAGGAGAAGTTCATCACGTTGCGTACGGCGACCTTCGCGGAAGTGCTGCGCGGCGTATCGTTCACACCGGACACGGATGCCCGCCACAACGACTGGCACTGAGTTACTGCACCTGCGTTACGCGATATAAAGAGGCCCTTGCCATGCATGGCAAGGGCCTCTTTTTCAATGCAGTTCGGCATGAATGGATTCTTTGAAATTCTGTATGTCGACAAACATGTACCTGATTAGCGCTGATCCTCAGCTGGCCGTCGCGTAATTTGAGACGTTCGGGAGCGATGGTAGGCCCACGTTCAATGCGGAGGTGGGTCATGACGATGAATCGGGTGCAGTTCCAGCAGGGCTTGTCGATGCCACAGTTCATGGCGCAATACGGGACAGAAGCGAAGTGCCGGCGCGCACTGTTCCGCTCACGTTGGCCGAAGGGGTATCGCTGCCCAGCGTGCGAAGGGCGATTGTCTTCGCGGTTCCGCCGAGAGGGTCAGCTGTACTACCAGTGTCGAGCGTGCCGGCACCAAGCGACGTTGTTGAGCGGCACCGTGTTCGAAGCGACCAAGCTGCCGCTGACGACCTGGTTCCTGGCCATTCACTTGCTGACCTCGACCAAGACCAACATGGCCGCCCTGGAATTGAAGCGGCATCTTGGCGTGAGCTACCGCACCGCATGGCGCCTGAAGCACAAGGTCATGGAGGCGATGATGCGGCGCGAGGAACCGCGCCAACTCAACGGTTTCGTGCAGATCGACGACGCCTACCTGGGCGGCGAACGCAACGGCGGCAAGCCGGGCCGCGGCTCGGAAAACAAGCAGGCGTTCGTGATCGCGGTAGAGACCGATGCCAACCTCGAGCATCCGCGCTTCGCGGTCATCGAACCGGTGCGCACCTTCGACAACGACGCGATTACCGAATGGGCCCAGCGCCGGTTGGCCCCAGAGGCCGAAGTTTTCAGCGACGGGCTGGGTGCTTTTCGTCGTTTTGAGACCACGGGTCATGCCCATACCGTGCTCGTGACCGACGGCGGCCGGGCGGCCACCGAAATCGACGGCGCCCGCTGGGTCAACGTGCTGCTGTCGAATCTGAAGCGCTCCATCGGCGGCGCGTACCACGCCTTCCACCAGCACAAATACGCGCGCCGTTATCTGGCCGAAGCGGCCTACCGATTCAACCGCCGTTTTCGCCTGCCCGAGTTCGTGCCGCGACTGCTACGCGCCATGGTGCTCTGCGCACCTTCCCCTGAGCAACTTTTGCGTCAGGCCACCAACTTTTCCAGCTGAGAATCAGCGCTAATCAGGAACATGTAAAAGACCGAAATAGGCCCCTGCCGGTGCGCTGGCCATGAACTGTTGACGGCACCTCAAGCAAACAAGACGGAACGAGCCGAATGCATTCCAGAGATCCTGAGGCCATCGTTATTTCAGAATCAATTCTCGCGTTAGCTGACTGCCCAGGAGAGTCCGCATCGATTCCCGATCCATGCTGGCTTTGTCCCGGGTGCTCATGGGGCCCAACACCTTGGTGGCGATGGCATCGGCTTCATCGGTTCGATCGAGTGCGGCCATGTTCGGGTAACTAATGGTCAGAATCACATCAGCATCCTGCGGTGAACGGGCCTCGGAGCTGTAGACGGCATAACTGGTGATCAGGCCTGCCTTGGTCAGCGCTGCCATTTGCGACTTGTACGGGCCGTCGAGGTATTTCATGTAATTCTGAAACTGCCCTGGCTTGATCTTGATGAAGCTGACCCGGGTGACGCCACCTTCCTTATAAGGCTTCGTGTCCTGCGCAAATACCGAACCCATAACCGCGAACATCAGCAACGACGTGATTAATATCGTCATACGTTTCACAGTTTGACTCCTTGACGTAGCTGCACAAATGTGCAGCTTACATAACGCTACGCGCAGTATCCGGGTGCGTCAACGATTGTCCCTCCCGATAATTCGGCACGGGAGAGGGGTGTTTCGCATCCGTCGCAATAATGTTTTGATTGCGCCTTGGCCGCGGGGGGATTTGGCGTGTTTTCAGGCCGCTCACATAACCGGCCTTTAAAACGGCATTCCCCAAGAGCCATCGATTCAACGCGATTTTTCTACTGATGCCGGTCATATGCTGCGGCGCGGCCGATAGTGGCCGCGTTCAAGGAATCAACCTGGTGAGGATGGATCGATGAATCGAAGAGATTTGCTCAAGGCCGCGATAGCGATACCGTTTTTGCCGGGCATCTTCAAGGGCGGCTTCGGGGCAGCGTGGGCCGCCACCGGCAGTCCCGACATCTTTCACTCGCGTGTGCGGCCGGGCGATCCGGGATGGCCGTCCGCAGGTGCCTGGGATGGCTTGAAGCGGGACGTTGGTGGGCATCTGCTCAAGCCGGAATCGCCATTCGCGAACTGTGCCGCGACGCCCGCGGGCCCGGTCTGCAGCGACGCGCTGAAGTATCTGAAGAATCCGTACTACATCGGCGACCAGCCGGCGCTGACCCAGACCAGCGGCTGGGTCGATGCCTGGACCTCGCAACCAAGCGCATATGCGGTCGCTGCCAGGAACACGGCCGATGTCGTCGCCGCGGTCAATTTTGCGCGCGAGCACCGTCTGCGTCTGGTCGTCAAAGGCGGTGGTCACAGTTACCAGGGTACGTCCGACTCTGCAGACTCGTTGCTGGTATGGACGCGGCGAATGAATGACGTCACCTTGCATGACGCCTTTGTTGGGCATGGTTGCGCGGGCAAGCAGGCGCCGCAGCCGGCGGTGACGGTCGGCGCTGGCGCGATGTGGATCGATGCCTATGATGCTGTGACCACCCGGGGCGGTCGCTACGTTCAAGGTGGCGGTTGCACCACGGTGGGCGTTGCGGGTCTTGTTCAGAGTGGTGGTTTCGGCAGTTTCTCGAAAAACTACGGCACTGCGGCGGCCGGATTGCTGGAGGCGGAGGTCGTTACGGCTGATGGCGCGGTGCGCATCGCCAATGCCTGTACCAATCCGGATCTGTTCTGGGGAATCAAGGGCGGCGGTGGTGGCGGTCTGGGTGTCATCACTCGGCTTACCTTGCGTACGCGCGAACTGCCCGAGTTCTTCGGCGTGGTGGCGGGCGCCATCAAGGCGTCGTCGGACGAGGCCTACCGGGCGTTGATTGCGCAGGCGATCAGTTTCTATCAGAGCGATCTGTTCAATCCGCACTGGGGTGAGCAGATGGTTTTCAAGAGCTCGAACACGCTGAAGATCTCCATGGTGTTCCAGGGCTTGAGCCAGCCGCAGGTGGAGAAGACCTGGGCACCGTTCTTCGACTGGGTGCGTGCGCGCAAGGAGTATTCCTTCGACGATCCGGTTCGGATCATGAGCCTCCCGGCACAGCACATGTGGGACGCCGAATTTTTCCGGCAGCACGTGCCAGGGGCCCAGGTCGCGGATGACCGACCCGATGCCCCGCGAGATCATGTGCTGTGGAGGGGCGACCAGGGGCAGGTGGGGCAGTTTCTGCACGGTTATAAATCGGCGTGGATGCCCGCGTCACTGTTGGGCAAGGCTCGGCAATCCGCGCTGGTCGACGCTGTATTTGCATGCACGCGTCAGTGGCAGATGGCCTTCCATTTCAACAAGGGATTGGCCGCTGCGCCTGCCGATGAGATCGCGGCCGCGAAAGACACCGCGACAAATCCTGCCGTGCTGGATGCGTTTGCCTTGGCGATCATTGCTGGCGAAGGTTTGCCGGCGTTTCCCGACATGCCCGGTCCCAGACCCGATCTTGCCGCTGCGCGAAAAGACGCGGCAGACATCAGCAAGGCCATGGATGAGTTGCTGCGCGTTGCACCCGGCGCTGGCTCCTATGTTTCGGAGAGCGACTACTTCGAGCGCGCCTGGCAGACCTCGTTCTGGGGCACGAACTACCCCAAGCTGGCCGCGGTGAAGCAGACCTACGATCCGCATGGTCTGTTCTTCGTCCATCACGGCGTGGGTAGCGAGGCGTGGAGTGCTGACGGGTTTACGCGGGTGCGGGGCAGTTAGCGCCAGGATGCCGCCGCCGTTGCAGGGCTCGCCGGGACATGTTGCCGGCGAGCCGTTGCAGTCATCTGGCGAGCCCCGATCTGTCGAGGCCTCACCAGGGCATTCTCACCAGATCCGCACCCGGTCGGCTGGCGCGACATACAGGTTGTCGCCGGGCTTGACTCCGTAGGCGTCGTACCACGCATCGATGTTGTGCACTACACCGTTGACGCGGAACGCGCGTGGCGAGTGCGGATCGCTGGTGACCTGGCGACGGATCGCGTCGTCGGTCAGCTTGCCGCGCCATGCCTGCGCCCAGCCCAGGAACACGCGCTGGTCGCCGGTCATGCCGTCGAGCACGGGTGCGGGTTTGCCATGTAGCGAAGCGTGATAAGCATCCAGCGCCAGGGTGAGCCCGCCGAGGTCGGCGATGTTCTCGCCCATCGTCAGGTCACCGTTGATGTGTACACCGGGCAACGGCTCGAACGCCGAATACTGCGCACCGAGTTTCTTCGCGCGCGCCTCGAACGCCTTGGCGTCGGCGGGGGTCCACCAGTCGCGCAGCACGCCGTCGGCATCGATCTTGCGGCCCTCGTCGTCAAAGCCATGGGTGAGTTCGTGGCCAATCACGGCACCGATCGCGCCGTAGTTGATCGCCGGGTCGGCATTCGGGTCGAAGATCGGTGGTTGCAGGATGCCGGCTGGAAACACGATGTCGCGCAGGCTGCCGTTGTAGGCGTCGTTGGTCTGCGGCGTCATCGACCAGTCGGTGCGATCCACTGGGCCGTTCAGTCGATCCACGTAGAAAGACCAGTCGGCGGCGGCAGCACGCGTGACGTTGCCGATCAGGTCATTGTTGCGCACGATCACCTGGGAGTAGTCGCGCGGATGATCGGGGTAGCCGACCTTGATCGTATAGGTGTCCAGTTTGCGCAGTGCTTCCTGCTTGGTTTGCGGGCTCATCCAGTCCAGATTCTGGATGCGTGCGTGGTAGGCCGCCTTGAGGTTGGCAACCAGCTGTTCGATCTTCGCCTTGGAGGCCGGCGGGAAATACTTGTCGGTATATAGCTGGCCGACGGCCCAGCTCAGGTTGCCAAAGCAGTCCAGCCGCTCGCCGATTTCGCAGTCGCCGCCAGACACGGCGTGTACACCGCGCTTCCAGCGCACGGCTTGCGCCTGCTGGCCCGACAATGTCTTGTCGTGCATGTCGAAATACGCGTCCTGGAATGGCTGCGAAAGATAGTACGCGGCGTTGTCGGCAATGCGTGCGGCTTGCCACGCCTGGATCGTCGCCACCGGCGTACGCGCATACAGCGAGGCAAGTTTCGGGAACGCGGTTTTCTCGCCGACCACGATGCGCTGAAGCTTGCCTAATTGCTGCGCTTGCAGGAACGCAGGCCACGCGAAACCGGGAGCGAATTGCTGAAGTTCGGCAATACTCATCGGGTTGTAGGTCGCCACGGGATCGCGCTGCTCGACCTTGCTCCAGCTTGCCTGTGCGATAGCCGTCTCGAACGCGACCACGTCCTTCGCGGCTGAGTCCGGATGGGCCCAGCCGGCCAGTGTCAGCAGGTTGGTGACATAGGTCTGGTACGCGGCTTTCTGTTTCGCGAACTCGGGTTTGAGGTAATAGTCGCGATCAGGCAGGCCAAGGCCAGCCTGGCTGACGTAGACCGCGTAGCGTTTCGGATCCTTCAGGTCGACATCGATGCCGACATTGAACAGCGAGCCATCAAAGTCGACATTGGTTCGTCCCATCAATGCCGCTTGCGCGTCGCGAGTGGTCGCATGGCGAACGGCATCGAGCTGAGGTGTGATCGGCTTGGCGCCCAGTGCCTCGATGCGTGCGTCATCCATGAACGACTGGTAGAACGCCGTCACCTTGTCTTGCAGCGTGGCGGGTTGGTCTGTTGCGTGCGAAGACGCCAACTCCATGATCGAGTGCAGGCGTTGTTCGGTAAGGTCGGTTATCAGCAAACGCAGGCTGACGGCAGGCTTGTCGGACGGGATCGGCGTGTGATCCAGCCAGGTGCCGTTTGCGTAGCGGAAGAAATTGTCACCGGGCTTGACAGTCATATCGGCCCCGCCCGCGTCGAACCCCCAACTGCCGTACTGCGGCTTGGTGTTTGTCGCATCGCCGGCATGAGCCGCGCACGCGATCCACATACTCAGGCAAGCCACTGCAAGAATCTTGCTGTTCATGAAGCCCTCGACCAGGCATTGAAGTTCGCGCATGTTCGCACGTTTGGGTGCGGTCGCTGGAGGCAGGCCTGGCCCGGGCGTCGGACGTTATGAGCACCTGCCGGTCACCGCATTTCGGCAAGGGATACTGAAGTGGCGGATTGCGGCAGGGAGCCAGCTTCTTGCACAGGGCGCGGCTATGCTCTGACGCTGTGCAGGCGCCTTGGAGGGTTCGAGCGATGAATGTTTTGCTGTTTGGTGCTACCGGCATGGTCGGGCAGGGTGCGCTACGCGAATGCCTGCTCGCTGACGATGTGACGCGGGTACAGACGATCGGTCGCACCGCAACAGGCCAGCAGCATCCCAAGTTGCATGAGCTGGTGCACCGGGATCTGTTCGACTACGGCGCCATCGAAGCCGAGCTGGTGAACTTCGACGCGTGCTTTTTCTGCATCGGAGTGACCTCGTCCGGCACCGCTGAAAGCGAATACACACGGCTCACTTATGACCTTACGTTGGCCGCCGCACAGACATTGGCGCGGCTCAATCCGCAGATGACCTTCGTCTACGTTTCCGGTGCCGGCGCGGACAGCAGCGAGACCAGCAAGACGATGTGGGCGCGGGTGCGTGGTCGCACCGAAAATGCATTGCAGCGGCTGCCGTTCAAGGCGGTATATGTATTTCGGCCCGGGATCATCCAGCCGCTGGATGGCATCCGTTCCAAGACGGATTCCTACCGCTGGTTTTACATGCTGACCGGACCGCTGCTGCCGCTGTTGCGCCGCTTGCTGCCGAGCACGGTGCTGAGCACCCAGATCGTCGGCCGGGCGATGCTGGCCGTCGCCGGGCGCGGTGCGCTTGAGCCCGGTCAATTCCGGGCGGTGCTGGAGGCAGCGGACATCAGCGCGATCGGCCGTGCTGCAGCCGTCTAGACCGAGTCAGAACCACTGCCGGGGATGTGCAGCTTTGCCGCATACGCATCGTGCAGCGCGTCCCAGCCATAGGCGCGCGCGGAACTGCCGATGATGGGCTCGATCGAGAGGCCGTCAAGCAGTTGCTCGGCAACAACCAGGCACAGATGCCAGCCGGCGGCCACCTTGGGTACCCAGTCCAGATCCTTGATGGTCTGGTGCAGGGTCAGTCGCGTGCCGTCGGCGATGGGCACGAGGTGCCAGCGTATCGTGCTGCTGCCCAACCGTTCGTGTTCCCAGGTGTACTCGAGCACGCTGGGTGCTTCGGCACGGGTCACCACGGTGGGGATGTCTGCTGGCTCGCTTCCATCGAGCATCGACAGTACGGCCGCGCCGGTGCCGGACAGATTGCGGTTCGCGGTATAGGGCGACCAGGCGCGCAGATGGGTGGGATCAGTAAGGACATCCCAGAGGCGATGCGGCGAATGGGGCAGGTCGCGAACGAATACCAGCGTCCACTCCTCACCGTGACGATGGTGGGCGACTTGGGCGAGCGGGCCGGGATCGAAATCGGGTCTTTTCATGGTGAGTGCCTCGTAAGAACGATACAAAACACGGCGCGGCGGATTCGACGCGAGGATGTTGAAACCGTCCTCACGGACTCATTTCGCGATGGCCTGCGTGACATCAGATGCTCATGGCAGCAAGGCTTGATGCTGAGCCAGTCCCATCGGTCTGGCCGTCAGGTCGCGCTTGCCCGAATCGGCCATCTCCACTCATCCAGCTCCTGACGCCCCAGGCCTATTGGCCGGCGTTGTTGCCGGACGAGTTGGGCTTGGGCTTGCCCTGTTGTCCCTTGGACGGCGTCGCCGGACGGCTTCCCGCAGGCTTGTTGGACGGACCTTTGCTAGGCTGTGCAGGCCATGGTTTTGCCGAGCCATTGCCGGGCTTTGTAGTCCCTGGTGGTGGTCGCTGACCCGGCTGCGGACGGTTCCCCGGCGGCCGCGGCTGTGGTTTTGGCCGATTGTTGGCTGGCGGTTTCGGGCGAGGGGGGCGAGTGACGGGTGGACGCGGCTTGGGCGGAGGTGGACGATGCCCCGGCGGGCGGGTCGGCCGCGATGGCGGCCTGTGCGGGATCGGGCGGCTGTACCAACTGTTGCGTTGGTTGTAGAACGACCGATTGCGGTAGTAATTGCTCCAGTAGGTGGCAATCACGAACGTGACAACCGGGACCCCGATCTGGGCGCCGTAGGCGGGTAACGCCACGGGTTGATTCTGGTATTGGTATTGAATGTAGTAGCCGTCCACCCAGCCGCGATTGCCAAGGACGATCACATCGCACCATTCCCAGCCAGCCGTACAACCCTGAACGGAAACCGCCGACCCCACCGGAATGGTGAGGATGAGCGGGTATTGCGAATCGGGGCCGGCGCGCAAGTGGACGTTGCCAGTGACATAACCAGCCGCCGCGTGCGCGACCACGGGGGCAGCCAGCAACAGTGATATTGCGGCAGACCAAACAAGTCGTTTCATCGATACGATCTCCGGCGCGTTGGCGGGAAATAGCCGTCCACAGGACGCGTTTCAATGCAGGCAACGCCATGGAGGCTGATCCGGTTTAGATGTCGACGCAAGTGAAGCGGCCGCAAGGTGACAGGGCATAGCAGTGCGTTGAAGCGTTAAGTCCGTTCACTTGCCCGGTGCGCGACGGCGGTACGCTCGATTTCGCATGGCCGGTTTCAGCCACCCATCACACGCGACAGCTCGGGAGGCGGCGCCACCGATCATGTAAACAGGGGGAACACCATGGGCCTGGTCCCAGATCACGAATTCAAAGGTTTCCGGCATCGCGTTTTGATGCCCGATTACGACCGGCAGCAGGAACTTTGTGTCGGCCAACTGAAGCAGTAACCCATTGAAGCTCACAACCCCCTAGGAGATTTACATGAATACTCGTTTTGAACGTACCGGCTCGCTCACTGAACTGACCAGCTACCCACAGTGGGCACAGGACATGGTCAACGACTGCGAAAGCACCAAGCAGAGCGTGGTGCGCCACGAGCTGTGGGACATGATGCGTGAATGCACGCTCGATCAGACGTCCACCGCCAATTTCATGGTGGGCATCTGGCCGGTGATCGAGCGATTTCCGGCCTATATGGCATTGAGCTTGCTCAAGACGACTTTCGGCCGCAGTCCAGGCGACAACCTCGCTCGGCGCTGGCTGGTGCGCAATATTCGCGTGGAGCAGAACCATGCCGAATACTGGCTCAATTGGGCCGAGGGTGCGGGTGTATCGCGCGAAGAGGTGCTTCACGGACGAGCCCCGCACGGCACCGATACGCTTGCTAGCTGGTGCGAGGAAATCTGCACCAGCGGCTCACTCGCAGCAAGTATTGCCGCAACCAACTACGCTGTTGAAGGTGCCACGGGCGAGTGGTCGCAGCTGATCTTTGAAAGCAAGAAATATGCAGACAGCTTTCCTCCAAAAGAGAAGGTCGGCGCCCTGCGCTGGCTTCAACTGCATGCCGCTTATGACGATACTCACCCGTGGGAGGCCCTGGAGATCGTCTGCACCTTGATGGGGACCCAGCCGAATCCTGACGAAGTAACGCATGTCGCCGACTGCATAAAGCGAAGCTACACCAGCATGCGGATCAGCATGGATCGTTGCTTGGGGCAACGTCGCGTTCTGGAGGTAATGAACGAGGCCGCAGCCTGACAAGTCATCGGGGCGAAGTGCCTTGACGGGCTCCTGACACAGCACTCATGGTACAAGGTGCACCATGGAGACCGTTCAGCCCACTTCGCAACGACCTTTGTCTAGGCGCTTATTGCCGCTGGCCTACGCGCTGGTGGCACTGGTGGGGCTTATCCTGGCATTGACGCTGGGGGCCTTGCAGGTCCAGGTCACTCTCGCCGGTTTTCTTAACGGCGAGAGTCTCTGGTCCAAGGCACAGAAGCAGGCGGTGATTGATCTGGACGCCTACGCAGCCAGTGGCGACCCCTCGAACCTGGCCAGTTTCCAGCGCAACTATGCCGTGCTGGGTTCCGATCGATGGGCCCGTGACGCCATAGCGTCTGGCGATTTTGATGAGGATAAAGTGGCGCAGGCTTTCGGCCGCGGCAGCGTGATACCCGCGGCCATTCCCGGGATGATTTTTATCCTGCACCGCTTTTCTTCCGCACCCCACATGCGCGAAGCGTTGCAGGCTTGGCATTCCACTGATGACGCGATTGCCGAGCTCGGTGGTATTGCCGCGGAACTGCAGCGTGCGCATGCTGCAGATGGATTGACGGATGCAGAGCTTGTCCGCCAGCGTGCTCGCATCCACACGCTGAACAGCTTCATCGGACCGCGAACCAATGTCTTTTCGCTGGAGATCGCACACGGCGCCTCGTGGATCGGCGACATACTGTTCTGCAGCGTATTCGCTGTGGCCCTCGTCGCCATGTTGCTATGGCTGCGCATGGCACGTCGTGTTCTTGCCAGTGTGCGCGGGACTGAGGAGCGTTACCGCTTACTGTTCGACAGCGCGGCGGATGCGATCGTCATGGTTGACGAGAACACGGGGAGGATACTCGACGTCAACCGCACTACCTCGGCCTGGACCGGGCGCAACTCCGATGAGTTGATTGGCGACCGTTTCGTGCACCTGTTCAAACAGTCTCTCTCGGCGCAGCAGAACGGACGCGCGGCCAGCAACATCCTGCTCGGCGAGGCTGGCATTACGCGATCGGTGGAGACGCAAAGCAGCCTTGCCAACTGGGGTGACCGGCCGGTGCGTCAAGCAATCATCCGAGACATCTCCGAGCGCGTGGCGATGGAGCAGGAGCGCCGGGTAGCTGCCGAAGCGCTGGCCAGCATTGCCGAAGGCGTGATCATCGCCGATGCCGACCGGCGGGTGATCTCGATCAACGCTGCACATACCGAGATCACCGGATTCACCGCCCAGGATCTGCATGGTCGGCGTTTCGACAGTACCCGTACCTTGCCCAGCGGCGCTCCGTTGCCGAATTCCATCTGGGAAATCATTGCTGCAGGCCATAACTGGCACGGCGAAGTACAAAGCGCGCGCCGCGACGGCAATACCTATCCGGAGCACCTGAGCATCAGCGTTATCCGCGATGCGGACCATCAGGTGCTTTACCACGTCGCGGTATTCACCAACATCCAGGCGGCCAAGCTCAATCAGCGCCGTCTGGAGCATCTGGCACGACATGATCCTCTGACTGGCCTGGTTAACCGGGCGGAGTTCGAGCGGCATTGTGCCGATGCGATCGCGACTGCCGAGCGTGAGCGGCTGGCGGTGGTCGTGCTGTTCATCGATCTGGATGCATTCAAGATCGTCAACGACAGTTACAGCCATGCGATCGGCGATCGGCTGCTGGTAAAGGTCGCCGATCGCATCCGCAGGCAGTTGTCCGATGACGATGTGGCGGGGCGCATCGGTGGTGACGAATTCACCGTGCTGATCCCCCGGCTGAGTCTGCGTGAAGATGCCAGGGCGATCGTCAGCCGCATGCTCACCACCTTGTCCGAGCCGCTGGTAGTGGATGACTACGAAATTGTGCTCAGCGCCAGTATCGGCGTTGCCGGCTATCCGCTGGACGGCATCGATGCGGCGACGCTGATCGCCAATGCCGATGCTGCCATGTACACGGCGAAAACCGAGGAGCGCAACGCGTTCCGCTTCTACACCCCGATGATGCACGCCGATACCCGCCGGCGCCTCCAACTGGCGACCGAGTTGCGCCAGGCGCTGGCGCGCGACGAGTTCCACCTGGTCTACCAGCCCAGTGTCGAGCTGCGCACGGGGCGGATCGTGGCGGTGGAGGCGCTGCTGCGTTGGAAGCATCCGGAGCGCGGTGAGGTCATGCCGGCCGAGTTCATTCCGGTGGCCGAAAGCCTGGGCATGATCCGTCGCATCGACGAGTGGGTGCTGCAGGCAGCATGTACGCAGATCCAGGCATGGGACAAGGCCGGCGTGCCGCACATCCGCGTGGCGGTCAACATCTCGGCGCGTTGGTTCGGCCATCCGGCTTTCGTCGATGGGGTGACTCATGCTTTGCAATCCAGACAGCTGTCTGCACGGCGTCTGCTGCTGGAGATCACGGAAAGCGCAATGTTGCGCCTGGGCGACGATACCGAACGCACCATGAAGACCCTGCACGTGCTGGGTGTCGATGTAGCCATCGACGATTTCGGCACCGGCTATTCCTCAATGGCTTACCTGAAGTTGCCGGCCGTGGCCTATCTGAAGATCGACCGCTCCTTCGTCACTGGATTGCCAGGCGATGCGAACGATGTGGCGATTGCCGAGGCGATGCTGGCGATGTCGAAGAGTCTCGGTCTGAGCACGATTGCCGAAGGCATCGAAACCGAGGCGCAGCATGATTTTCTGCTACGCGCCGGGTGTGTCGAAGGGCAGGGCTATCTGTATTCGTATCCGCTCAAGGCGGATGAGATCCAGCGCCTGTTGTGTCCGAATCAGCCACAGGCCACGGCCAAGCTGAAGCTGGTGCCTCCCAAGCGCACCTGAGTGTTTGCTGCATCGGCTGACGCACCTGAGGCGCCTCGCATAGCCGCCCCATTTGCTCGTCATTCCTGCGAAGGCAGGAACCCAGTGCCCTTGCTCATCAAGAACTTGAGGCCACTGGGTTACTCGCTTCGCTCGCCCCTTCGGGGCCGCTCTTCGAGCGTTCTGCGCGCTTTGCGCTTATCCTGCCTTCGCAGGGATGACGAGCTAGGGCAACTGGTTATTCGAGGCCCCTAAAGCGCCGCGCAGTGTCGATTGAGCCATTCCAGATCGGCGCCTTCCAGTAGCGGACTCAAGGCGGCGCGCACGCCAGCGTGATAGTCGTCCAGCCACGCACGCTCTTCCGGATTGAGCAGGTCCACTTCGAGCGCGCGACGGTCGAATGGGCACAGCGTGAGTGTTTCGAACGCGTAGAACTCGCCGAATTCGGTCTGCTCCGCTTCGGTCACCACCGCCAGGTTCTCGTGGCGGATGCCGTGCCGCCCCGGCTTGTACAGCCCTGGCTCGATCGAACTGATCATGCCTGGCTCCAGCGGAACCAGTGCGCCGCCGGCGACCGGTGGGCGAATGCTGTGCGGACCCTCATGCACATTGAGGAAGTAGCCGACGCCGTGGCCGGTGCCATGGCCGTAGTCCATGCCGCTCGCCCAAAGTGGCGCACGCGCCAGCGCGTCCAGTTGCGGGCCGCTGGCACCCTTGGGAAAACGCGCGCGGCTCAGCGCGATCATGCCTTTCATCACCAGCGTGGCGTCACGACGCTGCTCGCTGGTGGTGGGGCCGAGCGCCAGTACGCGGGTGATGTCGGTGGTGCCACCCAGGTATTGGCCGCCCGAGTCTATCAGCAGCAGACCCTTGGCGTGCAGCGTGCTGTGCGCCTGCGGCGTGGCGCGGTAGTGCGGGAGCGCGCCGTTGGCCTGGTAGCCGGCGATGGTGGCGAAGCTCTCGCCCATGTAACCGGGTTGGGTCGAACGTTCCTCATGCAGCAGGCTATCGACATCCAGTTCAGTCAACGTCATGCCGGCGGTCAATCGTTGCTCCAGCCGTCGAAACGCACACACCAGCGCCGCGCCATCGCAGCGCATCACTTCGCGAATATGGTCGAGCTCGGCAGCATTCTTGCGTGCCTTGAATGCGCTGCTCGGATTGGCCGCCTCGATCCGCTTGACCGCCGGGGCGATGGCCGCCGCGATCGCGCTGACCACCCGGCCGCTATCCAGTAGCAGGCTGTCGGCGGCGCCGAGGTCGTTCAGCGCGGAAGTGATCGAGGCGTAATCGGCGATCTCGATGCCGTCGGCGGCCAATGCGGCGACCAGCGCATCGTCGAGCTTGGCGCGATGGACAAACAGCGTGGCGCGGCTACTGGTTTCCACCAGCAGATGGGCAAGGAACACCGGATTGCATTCGACATCGCTGCCGCGCAGGTTGGTCAGCCAGGCGATGTCGTCGAGGCTGGAAAGCAGATGATGCGTGGCGCCGAGCTTGCGCATGGCGTTGCGCAGACGAGTGAGCTTGTCCGCACGCGTGACGCTTACGTAAGCCCGGTCATGCTCGATCACCGGCGCCTGTGGCAAGGCGGGGCGATCCGTCCAGATCTCGCCCGGCAGATCCAGGTCGGTACGCAGGGTGGCGCCGCTGTCGGCCAGTCGGCGTTCGATCTGCCGCTGGGTGGTCAATGCCACGCTGTCGCCTGCCAAAGCCAGGACGTCGCCACTATGCAAGTGCTGCTGCAGCCACTGCAGATGTTCAGCGGCATGCGGCACCTGCAGCTTCATCAGCTCGACGCCACTGCCGGCCAGCTGTTGTTCGGCCTGGGAGAAATAGCGCGAATCGGTCCACAGGCCAGCGTGCTGCTGGGTGACAATCAGAGTGCCAGCCGAGCCGTCGAAACCGGATAGCCACGCACGGGCCTGCCAATGTTCAGGCAGATATTCGGATAGGTGGGGATCGGCGGTGGGAACCAGTACAGCGGTGACACGATGCTGCTGCATGGCCGCGCGCAGGGCGGCGAGACGGGTGGGGATGGGGCTATTCATCCGGTGATGCTAGCAGGCTGTAGCTGGCCGTTTCACCCCTTCTGAGAGCCGCCCGGACTGAATCAAAACAGCGAATTGTTCAATGCCATCTCGCAGCGGAGCGCTTCTGCAGCTAAAATGCCTAATTTCCAGCACGGCTGCTTTCCATGACCCCCCTGATTTTCGTCACCGGCGGTGTGGTGTCCTCGCTTGGCAAGGGCATTGCTGCGGCGTCGCTCGCTTCCATTCTTGAAGCGCGCGGACTATCGGTCACCATGATGAAGCTCGATCCCTATATCAATGTGGATCCGGGCACGATGAGTCCCTTCCAGCACGGTGAGGTCTACGTCACCGACGATGGCGCGGAGACTGACCTCGATCTCGGTCATTACGAGCGTTTCGTGCACACCCGCCTGACCGGCAAGAACTCGATCACCACCGGCAAGATCTACGAGTCGGTGATCCGCAAGGAGCGCCGCGGCGACTACCTCGGCGCCACGGTTCAGGTGATTCCGCATATCACCGATGAGATCAAGCACTGCATCCACGAGGCCACGCGTGGTTTCGACGTGGCGCTGGTGGAGATCGGCGGCACCGTCGGCGACATCGAGTCGCTGCCGTTCCTCGAGGCGATTCGTCAACTGCGCATTGAGCATGGCCCGGAAAAGGTCGTGTTCATGCACCTCACGCTGGTGCCGTATATCAAGGCCGCCGGCGAGATCAAGACCAAGCCGACCCAGCACTCGGTGAAGGAGCTGCGCTCGATCGGTATCCAGCCGGACATCCTGCTGTGCCGTTGCGAGCAGCAACTGCCCGAGAGTGAGCGACGCAAGATCGCGCTGTTCACCAACGTTCCCGAGAACGCGGTGATCAGCGCCACCGACGTCGACATCATCTACAAACAGCCGCTGTGGCTGCACCAGCAGGGGCTGGATGAGATCGTCGTCAAGCGCCTCGGCCTCGATGCCGGCCCGGCTGACCTGTCCAGCTGGCAGCGCACGGTCGACGCGATGGAGCACCCGAAGGGCGAGGTCACCGTCGCCATCGTGGGCAAGTACGTCGAGCACAAGGATGCCTACAAGTCGCTCGGCGAAGCGTTGCGCCATGGCGGCATCAAGCAGGAAACACGGGTCAACCTGCATTGGGTCGACGCCGAGCAGATCGAGGCTGACGGCGCCGCCAAGGTACTGGCCGGTGTCGATGCGATCCTTGTGCCGGGCGGCTTCGGCAAGCGCGGTTTCGAGGGAAAAATACTCACCGCCAAGTACGCGCGTGAGCACGGCGTGCCGTATTTCGGTATCTGCTACGGCATGCATGCGGCAGTGATCGATTTTGCCCGCAACGTGGCCGGCCTCGCCGAAGCCGATTCCAGCGAGAACGATCGCAATACACCGGATCCGGTGATCGCACTGATTACCGAGTGGACCACCACCACGGGTGACGTCGAGCAGCGCAACGAGCGCTCCGACATGGGCGGCACCATGCGGCTGGGTGCACAGGAATGCCGCCTGAAGGCTGGCACGCTTGCGCGTGAACTGTATGGCCAGGACGTGGTGCGCGAGCGCCATCGTCATCGCTACGAGTTCAACAATCGTTATCGCCAATCGTTCGAGGATCTGGGACTGGTGATTTCCGGCAAGTCGATGGACGACCTGCTGGTGGAAATGATCGAGCTGCCGCAGCAGCAACACCCGTGGTTCATCGCCTGCCAGGCGCATCCGGAGTTCACCTCGACACCGCGTGATGGACACGCGCTGTTCAGCGGTTTTGTCCGCGCCGCGCGGGAGTTCAAGGCGGTGCGCGAGGGTCATCGGCTGGCGCAGGAGTCGATCGCATGAAGCTGTGTGGTTTCGAGGTCGGGCTGAACCAGCCATTGTTCCTGATTGCCGGCCCCTGCGTGGTCGAGTCCGAGCAGTTGCAGCTGGACACCGCCGGTACGCTCAAGGAAATCACCGGCCGGCTCGGTATCAACTTCATCTTCAAGTCCAGCTTCGACAAGGCGAACCGCTCATCCAGCGAGAGCTTTCGCGGGCCAGGGATGGAAGAAGGCCTGCGCATCCTTGCCGAAGTGAAGCGGCAGATCGGCGTGCCGTTGCTCACCGACGTGCACGAATACACGCCGATGGACGAGGTCGCCGCGGTGGTCGACGTGCTGCAGACGCCGGCGTTCCTGTGCCGGCAGACCGACTTCATCCAGAAGGTCGCGCGCGCCGGCAGGCCGGTGAATATCAAGAAGGGTCAGTTTCTTGCGCCGTGGGACATGAAGCATGTGGTTGCCAAGGCCAAGGCCGTGGGCAATGACGACATCATGGTGTGCGAACGTGGCGCCAGTTTCGGCTACAACAACCTGGTGTCGGACATGCGCTCGCTCAGCGTGATGCGCGACACCGGCTGCCCCGTGGTATTCGATGCCACCCATTCGGTGCAGCTGCCGGGCGGGCAGGGTGCCACCTCCGGCGGCCAGCGCGAATTCGTGCCGGTCTTGGCGCGTGCGGCAGTCGCGGTTGGCGTGGCCGGCCTGTTTGCCGAGACGCATCCGGATCCGAGCAAGGCACTTAGCGATGGCCCGAACGCGTGGCCATTGGGCAAAATGGAAGCACTGCTGGAAACGCTGCTGGAACTCGATGCCGTCACCAAGCGGCACGGCTTCCTGGAGCAGGGATTGTCTTGACAAGAACTTTGTAGAACGGAATTGTCTTGAGCAATCGAGCGGATCCGAGCGCCCACTCCAACATCATCAATCACACGTAATGGACACCGCATGAGCACTCTGATCACCCGCATCCACGCCCGTGAAATCCTCGACTCGCGCGGCAACCCCACGCTGGAAGCCGAAGTCACCCTGGCTGACGGCGGCTTCGGCCGCGCTGCGGTACCGAGCGGGGCCTCCACCGGTTCGCGCGAAGCGGTTGAGCTGCGCGATGGCGACAAGTCGCGGTATGCGGGCAAGGGCGTGAAGAACGCGGTGGCGAACGTCAACACAACGATCGCCAATGCGCTGAACGGGTTTGATGCTGCGGACCAGAAGGGTCTGGACGCGAAGCTCATCGCGCTGGACGGCACCCCGAACAAGGGCAACCTCGGCGCGAACGCGCTGCTCGGCGTCTCGATGGCAGCGGCACGCGCCGTCGCCGCTTCGCGCGACGAGCCATTGTGGAATTACCTGTCGAATGGCAAGCCCGGTGCGTTGCCGGTGCCGATGATGAACATCATCAACGGTGGCGCGCATGCCGACAACAACGTCGACGTGCAGGAGTTCATGATCTTGCCGGTGGGCCTGTCAAACTTTGCCGAGGCGTTGCGCGCCGGCGCAGAAATCTTCCATGCGCTGAAGAGCGTGCTGAAGGGCAAGGGTCTGAGCACCGCGGTGGGCGACGAGGGCGGCTTTGCGCCGAACCTGCGCTCCAACATCGAGGCGCTCGACACCATTCTCGAAGCCGTCAACACCACCGGATACAAGATCGGCAGCGAAATCCTGCTGGGCCTGGACGCGGCCAGCTCCGAGTTCTTCAAGAACGGTCACTATGACCTTGAGGGCGAGGGCAAGATCTATACCCCGGCGCAGTTCGTCGATGTGCTCGCGAGCTGGGCCAAGCAGTACCCGATCATCACCATCGAAGACGGCATGGCCGAGGGCGACAGCGAGGGTTGGAAGTTGCTGACCGAGCGCCTCGGCAAGAACGTGCAGCTGGTCGGTGACGACAATTTCGTCACCAATCCGGCAATCTTCCGCAAGGGCATCGACGCCGGCATCGCCAACGCGATCCTGATCAAGGTGAACCAGATCGGTACGTTGTCCGAGACGCTGGAAACCATCGCGATGGCCGACGCCGCGAAGTACGCGGCGGTGATCTCGCATCGCTCAGGCGAAACCGAGGACACCACCATCGCCGATATCGCGGTGGCCACCACCGCGACCCAGATCAAGACTGGTTCGCTGTGCCGCAGCGACCGCGTGGCCAAGTACAACCAGCTGTTGCGCATCGAAGAGGCGCTCGGTACCGCCGCGCGCTATGCGGGCCGCAACGCATTTCCGAATCTGACCAGCCTGCCCGGCTGAGCGGGAATATCGACCGCCCATGTTGCGCTGGATCGCCCTCGTTCTGATCCTCGTCCTGATCGGACTGCAGCTGAAGCTGTGGTCCGGCAACGGCAGCATGCATGAGGTCGACAGCTTGCGCGTGGCCGTGAAAAAGCAGACTGACGAGAACGTCAAACTGGTGCAGCGCAACCAGGCGTTGGGCGCCGATGTGCTTGACCTCAAGCACGGCGATCAAGCTGTCGAAGCACGCGCGCGCAACGAGCTGGGCTTGATCAAGCAGGGTGAGACTTTCTATCAGGTGGTTGACCAGCCAGCCCATGCGGGCAGCAGCCCGCCACCGGCTGCTGCGTCCGCAGGCCAGCCATGAGCGCAGCGATGCTGTGGTGCGTGGTGCCGGCCGCCGGGCGTGGCACGCGGGTAGGTACTGATTGCCCAAAGCAGTACTTGCCGCTGGCAGGACGGCCGTTGATCCGGCACACGCTGGACCGACTCGCGGCGCATCCACGGATTGCCGGTCTGCTGGTGACGCTGGGCGCGGCGGATGAGCATTGGCCCGGGCTCACCACGCTCAACGGCAAGCCGATCCTCACCGCGACGGGTGGGGCTGAGCGCAGTGACTCTGTACTGGCCGGCATCGAGGCGCTCCCGGCGGATGTCGCTGCCGACGATTTTGTGCTCGTGCACGATGCCGCGCGCCCGTGCGTCAGGCAGGCGGATATCGGCAAGTTGATCGAACTGGGCAGCGCTGCCGGAGGCGGTCTGCTCGGCGCGCCGTTGCGTGACACGCTCAAGCGCGCCGATGCGTCCGCGCGCAGCCTTGCCACCGAGTCGCGCGACGAACGCTGGCGTGCGTTCACGCCGCAGATGTTTCGACGCGGTGAGCTGACATCTGCCTTGCGCGACGTGGTGCGGCGTGGCCTGAAAGTCAGCGATGAGGCGATGGCCATGGAGTTGGCCGGTTTCGCGCCGTTGCTGGTCGAGGGCGCCGAAGACAACATCAAGGTGACGACAGCGGCGGATTTCGCTCTCGCCGAGTTTCTGCTTGGGAGGACAGCGTGATGCGTATCGGTACCGGATTTGACGTGCATGCCTTTGGCGCGGGCGGTTTCGTGACTCTGGGCGGCGTGCGTGTGCCGCACAGTCACGGCGTGGTCGCGCATTCGGATGGCGATGTGGTGATCCATGCGCTGTGCGATGCGATCTTTGGCGCGTTGGCGATGGGTGATATCGGCACACATTTTCCGCCCAGCGACGAGCGCTGGCGCAACGCCGACAGTCGGCAGTTCCTGCGCCATGCGGCGATGCTGATGGCCCAGCACGGGTACGCACTGGGCAATGCGGATATCACAGTGATCGGCGAGATGCCGAAGGTCGCCCCGCATGCCCAGGCCATGCGCGGGCATCTGGCCGCCGACCTGGACTGCGACATCGGCCACATCAGCATCAAGGCCACCACCACCGAAAAACTCGGCTTCACCGGCCGCGGCGAAGGTATCGCGGCGCAGGCCTGCGTGCTGCTTGAGCGGTGCTGAGTTGTAGGGGCCTATTCGTGATCTCCGCCCCTGTGCGTTGAGATGGCGAAGAGGCCCCAGGTACATTTCGATTCACAGGCCGGCATGACCGGCGGAGCATGATGTCTTCTTCCGAAATTGAATTGCCCCGCGCCTACGGCGCGCCATCACTGGCCGCCCGTCTGCGTGTCACGCCGGAGGATTTCCGCGTCGAGGAAGTCCTTGGTTACGATGCGGATGGCAAGGGTGAGCACGCACTGCTGTGGGTGGAAAAGCGCGGTGCGAACACTGACTGGGTAGCGCGCGAACTGGCGAAGTTTGCCGGCGTTTCGCCAGTCGCCGTGGGCTATGCCGGGTTGAAGGATCGCCACGCAGTCACCCGGCAGACGTTCTCCGTGCAGCTGGCCGGCAAGGCGGATCCGGACTGGTCGACGTTTCCGCATGCGGAAGTGAAAGTGCTGGCGGCAACCCGACACTCGCGCAAGCTCAAGCGCGGTGCGTTGCGCGGCAACCGTTTCGTGCTGGTGCTGCGCGAAGTGCAGGGCGATCGTGATGCCGCTGAACAGGTACTACAGCAGATTGCCGCGCGCGGCGTGCCGAACTATTTTGGTGAGCAACGGTTTGGCCGCGAGGGTGGCAACGTGGAGCAGGCGCGGGCGATGTTTGCCGGCCGTCGGGTCGATCGCGACAAGCGTTCGTTCCTGTTGTCGGCTGCACGTTCGCAGATATTCAACGAAGTGCTGGCGGCGCGGGTCGAACGTGGTGCCTGGGACACGCCGCTGGATGGCGAGATCTGGTCGCTGGCCGGCTCGCGCTCATGGTTCGGGCCGGAGCCGTTCAGCGATGTGCTGGCCGAGCGGCTCGCGCGCGCCGACATTCATCCGTCCGGTCCGTTATGGGGACAGGGTGAGCCACCTACCGTAGAGATTGCAGGTGCGCTGGAGCGCGAGGTGGCTGCGGCCTCCAGCGATCTGGCAGCCGGCGTGGCCGCGGCTCGGATGGATCAGGAGCGGCGCCCGCTGCGATTGCTGCCGCGGGATTTGAAGTGGCGCTGGTTGGACGACAATGCTCTGGAGCTGGCGTTCGAGCTGCCAGCCGGCGCTTACGCCACGGTCGTGGTGCGCGAACTGGCGACGCTTGAGGGCTGAGCATGGCCGCCGTGCTGATGCCGATTCCGTCGCGCGATTTCGATCCAAGCGAAGTTGCGATCAGCTGGCGTGTGTTGACTGATGCCGGACACCACGTCCGTTTCGCCACACCCGATGGACACCCCGGTGCGGCAGATCGCTTGATGCTCGATGGTCGTGGGCTGGATCCATGGGGCTGGATTCCCGGGCTGCGCGGGTTGCCGCTGATCGGGCTGCTGCTGCGCGCCAATCGCGAGGCGCGGCAGGCCTACACAGCGCTGGAATGCGACACGGGCTTTCGGGCACCGCTGCGCTGGGATGCCATCGAACCTGCGGCTTTCGATGGCCTGCTGCTGCCTGGCGGACATCGCGCGCGCGGCATGCGGGAATTTCTCGAATCGAGTGTGCTGCAAGCAGCGGTGGCTCGCTTCTTTGCCGCTGACAAACCGGTGGGCGCGATCTGTCACGGCGTGCTGCTCGCGGCGCGCAGTCGTGCTGCCGATAGTGATCGCTCGGTGCTGTATGGCCGCCGCACCACGGCATTGACCTGGGCACTGGAAAAATCCGCGTGGTCGCTGGCGCGCATCACCCGATTCTGGGACCCGCAGTACTACCGCACGTACGGCGAAAGCAGCGGACAGCCGCGCGGCTATATGTCGGTGCAGCAGGAAGTGACACGGGCGCTGGCGCGGCCGGAAGATTTCATGGATGTTCCTGCTGACATCGCGCATGCCTGGCGCAAACGCAGTGGGCTGGTTCGCGACCGGATTGACGACGACACACCGGCGTTCGTTGTGCGTGATGGCAACTACGTCTCGGCCCGCTGGCCAGGCGATGTACACACGTTTGCCCGCACGTTGGCGCGGTTGCTCGATTCAGGCCTTTAGCAGCACCACCACGGCACCAGTGCCACCCATTGCCGGCCGTGCCGAAGCAAACGCGATCACGTCATCGCGTCGGCGCAGCAGGCGATCGGTGAGACCTTTCAGCACTGGTCCGGCGGCACGCGAGCGCAGCCCCTTGCCGTGCACGATACGCACGCAACGCCACCCGTGCTGTTTCGCCTCAGCCAGAAACGTGGCGATGCTGGCCTGCGCGGCGGCAGCGTTCATCTGGTGCAGGTCCAGGTCATCCTGCACGCTGAACTGGCCGCGCTTGAGTTGGCGCAGCAGCTTGGGCGAATAGCCGTCGCGCAGATAACTCAGTTCCTCGCCCACCTCGAGAACGGCCGGGTCGAACGCCATGTCGAGTAACTCACCGGGCACCGCGGCCTCGTCGGCCTCGAGCATATGCGGATGCGGTGCGGGCTTCGCCGCGGCGGGTGGCGGAGCTACCGGGTCGAGCTGACGCACGTCGCCAATCGCCTCGCGAAACAGGCGGCTGTCATCGTCGTTGATCGGGGTGGGCGCACGGCGCTTCATGCCGTCATGCTAACCAAAGCACGCCCGGGTAGCGAAAGCGGCCCCGGTGCGTGTGAAACCACCGGCACGCTCCGGTAGACTTCAATGATTGGAACGCGCCCCCGCACAGCCATGGGAAGTGGGATCATGGGAAGTGGAGTCATGGACAGGCGTGTCCGCATTCAGTTTTCGACGGAGCATCATGCGAGTTCTGGTAAGTAACGACGATGGCGTAGATGCACCGGGCATCCGCGTACTCGCCGAGCGCCTGGGCGCGGTCGGCGAGGTAACAGTGGTAGCGCCCGATCGCGATCGTTCCGGCGCCAGCAACTCGCTTACGCTCGACGCGCCGCTGCGGGTGTTGCCGATGGGCAACGGTTATTACCGTGTGGCTGGCACACCCACCGATTGCGTGCACCTGGCACTGGCCGGGTTGCTGGATGAAGAACCGGACATCGTGGTGTCCGGCATCAATAATTCGGCGAATCTCGGCGATGACGTGATCTACTCGGGCACCGTATCGGCGGCGATGGAGGGGCGCTTCCTCGGACTGCCGGCCATTGCGGTGTCGCTGGTCACGCAGGATCACAAAGGCGTGCATTACGACTCTGCCGCCCAGGCGGTGTTGCTGTTGATGCAGCGCTTGCTGGTCGATCCGCTGCCGGCCGACACGATCCTCAACGTCAACGTGCCGGATCGGTTGTGGGCAGACATCAAGGGTTTTGAAGTGACCCGGCTGGGTCGGCGCCATCGCTCCGCGCCGTGCATTGCGCAGACGGATCCACGCGGCCGGCCGATCTGGTGGATTGGTCCGGCCGGTGCGGTGGACGATGCCGGCCCTGGCACCGATTTCGATGCCGTGCAGCGCGGTTTTGTCTCGGTGACGCCTATTCACGTCGACCTGACGCGTTTCCAGGCGCTGGAAAAAGTCAGCAGCTGGATGCAGGCATTGAGCGATGATATGGCTAGCGGCCGTGACATCAACGATGAGGCGGCTTGAACGATGAACGTCTATCCATTACCAGCCGCGGATCTGAAGGGTGAGGGGATGACTTCGCAGCGCGCACGAGATCGTCTCGTGGCCAATCTGAAAGATGGCGGTATCCGCGATCCACGGGTGATCGAGGTGATCCGCAACGTACCGCGCCATCATTTCATCGATCAGGCGCTGCATTCACGTGCGTACGAAAATACCGCGTTGCCGATCGGCCATGGCCAGACCATTTCGCAGCCGTGGGTGGTGGCGCGCATGACCGAGGCGCTGATCGAGTTCGGTCTGCCGCAGAAGGTGCTGGAGATCGGCACCGGTTCGGGTTACCAGGCGGCGGTGCTGGCCGCGTTGGTGCCGCAGGTGTTCACGGTGGAAAGGATTGAGGAATTGCTGCGCCAGGCGCGTCGGCGTTTTCGTCAGCTGGGCTTGACCAACCTGCGCTCGCGCCACGATGACGGCAAGCTTGGCTGGCCAGACGAGGCGCCGTTCGATGCGATCATCCTCACTGCTGCCGGCGACACGATTCCCACCCGGATACTCGATCAGTTGAGTCCGACCGGCGTGCTGGTGGCACCGGTCGGTTCACCGAGTCAGCAGACGCTGATCCGCATGCGTGGCGACGGCAACGGCGATTTCATCCAGGAAGAACTCGGAGCGGTCAGTTTCGTGCCGCTGCTCGGTGGAATTGGCTGATGCGTCTATTCGGGAAACTTTATGCGCGTGCATTGATATGGGCGCGCGAGCCAAGTGCGGTCTACTACCTGTCCGGGCTCAGCTTTGTCGAGGCGTTCATCTTTCCGGTTCCACCGGAGGTGATGCTGGCGCCGATGATGCTTGGCAAGCGGCACAAGGCATTTCGCTACGCCAACATCAGTCTGTTGTTTTCGCTGCTCGGCGCGCTGGTCGGTTATGCGCTAGGCCACTGGGCGTTCCAGGCATTGCGACCGTTGCTCGATTCGCTGCACCTGTCGGCGCCAATCGAGGCGGGTGTAGCGAGCCTGGGCACACAGATGACCGAACATCGCTGGGGCATGTTCGGGGTGCTGATCCTGGCCGCGCTGCAGCCGGTGGTGCCGATGAAATTCGTCACCTGGGCGTGCGGCATCATCGGTGTGCCGGTACTTCCGTTTTTGGCATGCATAGCGCTTGGCCGTGGCAAACGGGTATGGCTGCTGGCGCTGTTGATTCGTCTTTTTGGCGAGCGTGCTGAACGGGTATTGCATAAATATATTGAGTGGATCGGTTGGGCCGTGCTGGTAGTGCTCGGCTTGCTGCTGGTCTGGTGGCTCTGGTCGCGTTGAGAGCAGGGACGTCTCGCATGAAAAAGCAGTTCCGCCTCGGTATGCTGTCGGGCATGAGTCGATACATCCAACCGTTGCCGGCGATTGCCGCGTCCTTGCTGCTCGCCGCCTGCGGCACGATGCGCAGCTCGGTCGTGGTTGAGCCTGCTGCTGGCGGTTACAACCAGGTCGTCGCACCCGCCCGTACGCCGATTCCCGGTGGCAGCTATCAAGTGGTGAAGGGCGATACGCTGTATTCGATCGCGTTCCGCAACGGTGTGGATTTTCGCGATCTGGCGCAGTGGAACGGCATCGCCGCGCCTTACACGATCTGGCCGGGGCAGCGACTGAAATTGCAGCCTACGGGCACCGTGGTTACCGCGCCGGCAGCTCCAGTACACATAGCGGGCACTGCACCGCCGATGGCCCCGCCGGTTGCCGTTGTGCAACCCCATACGGTGGCCCCGCCGCCGCCGCCAGCCCCGACGGCACCGGTGTTCGAGCCGGTACAGGTTCCCTCCGCGACATCAACCACGGCGAATGTTGCAAGCGCGGCTACCGTGCCCGTCAAGCCCGTGGTACCGGCCGTAGCGGCCACCACGGCCGCGGTGGTGCCGGTTGCCGGCGTATCGCCACCCGCGACCGTGCCGCCGCCGGTAGCGGCGCCAGTTGTGGCTGGGGCTTCACGCGCAGTCAGCGGAGTGAATTGGCGCTGGCCGGCCCAAGGCAGCCTGATCAAGCGCTTCCAGAGTAGCGACGCCACTCCTGGGGTCGAAATCGCTGGCAATACCGGTGACTCGGTGCGGGCTGCTGCCGATGGCGTGGTGGTCTACAGCGGCAACGGGCTGGTCGGTTACGGCGAGCTGGTGATCATCAAACACAACGACAGCTTCCTGTCCGCGTATGGCCACAACAGCAAGCGTCTGGTGAAGGAAGGTCAGCGAGTCAGTGCTGGCCAGGAAATTGCCGAAATGGGCTCATCCGGCGCTACTCGCAGCGAGCTGGAGTTCCAGATACGCAAGGACGGCAACCCAGTCGATCCGCTCGGCTATCTGCCCCCACGCTGAGCCCACGCTCAAAGTCCCTGATCACGATTTTTTATAGGAGCACACCCCGGATTGAGTCTGGGGCAGGCTTTGCGTGCGATGGTTCTTGTGGGGAGCGGGCTCAATCGCGACATTGCGCGCTTCTCTTCCGTGGGGAGGGGGCGGGCAAGTGTTCACGGGACCGCTAATTCTTAGTCACCCCTGCCTTCGCAGGGGTGACTAAGAATCAACTAAAGAATCGGTAGTCCCGTGAGCTCAGGATCCACGGGACTGGAATCGCTTGCTGGTGAGGGGGCTTGGCCGCACTTCCCCGAGCAGCTATGTCTTCTAGGGAGCGCTCTGATATCGAGAACGATCAGACCGTTGGCAGGATGAATCCCGCGATCACCCTGCGTCCTTCACCAGCCAGCAGGTTGTAAGTGCGCGCGGCAGCGGCGTTATCCATGACTTCGATACCGATGCCCTTGTGCAGGAAACCGGCCATGAACGCCGCGGCCGGGAAGACCTGCCGTTCGCCGGTGCCCAGGATCACCAGTTCCGGCTGCAACGCCAGCAAGGCCTCCACATGACTGTCATCCAGCGCGCTGGCGGTGTCGACGGACCAGTTCTCGATCGCCCTGTCAGGCGCCAGCAGAAAGCTTTTTTCGAGCTCGCGATCGATCAGGGTGATGCTGCGCGGGCCGACCCGGCGCACGAACAAATACCCCTCGGGACGGTCGAGCGACAGATCCATCAGCGTGGCAGGGCGATTTTCGGTTCGTCGAGGTTGCGCCGGAAAAGCACGACGACATGACCGATCTGGTGGATTTTTTCCGCCTGCGTGCCGCCGATCAGTACATCGATCTGTGCCTGGCGTTCATCTTTGTCTCCGCCGGACAGCTTCACCTTGACCAGTTCATGAATGTCGAGCGTCAGGCCCAGTTCCTTGACCACGGCCTCGGTTGCGCCCTTGGCGCCGAGCAAGATGAGCGGGCTCAGATCATGAGCGAGGCTGCGCAGGTAACGGATCTGCGAGGAGGAAAGGGCCATGCGCTGGTGCTCGATTCGCGGTAAATGAACGGCAAAGGGTATCATGCGCCATCCTGATCCCCAATCTGTGACCCCCAAGACATGGCCCGCAGCAAAAGCAGTGCAGTCTGGCTGCGCGAACATTTCAACGACGAATACGTAAAGAAAGCCCAGGCCGAGGGCTTGCGTTCGCGTGCGGTGTACAAACTGGAGGAACTGATTGAGCGTGACCGTCTGCTCAAGCCGGGCATCCATGTAGTCGACCTGGGCGCCGCGCCGGGCAGCTGGTCGCAATTGGTACGCAATCGCCTGGGTGATACTGGCAAGGTGATCGCGCTCGATATCCTGCCGATGCAAAGCATTGCCGGGGTGGAGTTCCTGCAGGGCGATTTCCGTGAGGAGTCGGTGCTGCGCGAGTTGGAGGCCAGGCTGGAAGGGCAAAAACTGGATCTTGTACTGTGCGATCTGGCCCCCAATATGAGTGGTGTGGCGCTGGCCGATCAGATCCGGGCAATGGATCTGGCCGATCTGGCGCTGGATTTCAGTCGGCAGTGGCTCAAGCCGGGCGGCTCCTTCCTGATCAAATTGTTTCAGGGGGTGGGCTTTGACGATTATTTGCGTAGCTTGCGCGCAGACTTCACCCGCGTAACCATGCGTAAACCCAAAGCCTCGCGCGCCCGTTCGCGTGAGGTATACGCGCTGGCGGTGGGCCTCAAGCCCTCCGCGGCGAAACAGGCGAGAACCGTGCATGAATGAGACAGCGAAAAATGTGTTGCTCTGGGTGATCATTGCGGTGGTCCTGTTCACCGTATTCCAGAGCTTCAATCCGCGTGGCACGTCCTCCTCGGACCTGGCTTACAGCGCGTTTGTGCAGAGTGTGGACAACGGCAACGTAGCCACCGCCACGATCAGCGCCGACCAGCCTGCCACCCTCAGCGGCAAGCTGAAGGATGGCAGCGTGTTCCACACCGTGGCGCCGATGCTCGGCTTCTCCACCAATGCGGTGGTGAAGCAGATGCAGGACAAGGGCGTCGAAGTCCGCCAGGATCCGTCCGAGGGCTTCTCGCTGATCGGCCTGCTGATCAGCTGGCTGCCGGTGCTACTCATCGTCGGTGTGTTCATCTGGTTCATGCGCCAAATGCAGTCCGGTGGCGGTAGTCGCGGGGCAATGAGCTTCGGTCGTTCACGCGCCAAGCTGCAGGGCGAGGATCAGATCAAGGTCAATTTCAGCGACGTCGCCGGTTGCGATGAAGCAAAGGAGGAAGTCGGCGAGCTGGTCGAATTCCTGCGCGATCCGGGTCGTTTCCAGAAGCTCGGCGGCAAGATTCCCCGCGGCGTGCTGATGGTCGGTCCGCCCGGTACCGGCAAGACGCTGCTGGCGAAGGCGATCGCTGGCGAAGCCAAGGTGCCGTTTTTCGCGATCTCCGGTTCCGACTTCGTCGAAATGTTCGTCGGCGTGGGCGCCAGTCGCGTGCGCGACATGTTCGAGCAGGCCAAGAAGCACGCGCCGTGCATCATCTTCATCGACGAAATCGACGCTGTGGGCCGCCATCGTGGCGCTGGCCTGGGCGGCGGTCATGACGAACGCGAGCAGACGCTCAATCAGCTGCTGGTCGAAATGGACGGTTTCGAGGGTACCGAAGGCATCATCGTGATCGCCGCGACCAATCGTCCGGACGTGCTGGACCCGGCGTTGCTGCGTCCAGGCCGCTTCGACCGCCAGGTCGTGGTGGGCTTGCCCGACGTCCGTGGTCGCGAGCAGATCCTCAAGGTGCATATGCGCAAGGTGCCAACCGCCAGCGACGTGAACGCCATGACGATCGCGCGCGGCACCCCAGGGTTCTCCGGTGCCGATCTGGCCAACCTGGTCAATGAGGCAGCGCTGTTTGCCGCGCGTGAAAATGCACGCGAAGTTCGCATGGTTCACCTGGACAAGGCGCGCGACAAGATTCTCATGGGCACTGAACGCCGCTCGATGGCAATGAGTGAGGACGAGAAGAAACTGACCGCCTATCACGAGGCTGGCCATGCCATCGTCGGCCGCCTGGTGCCTGAGCATGACCCGGTCTACAAGGTGACGATCATTCCGCGTGGGCGTGCGCTAGGCGTGACCATGTATCTGCCGGAAGGCGACAAGTACAGCATCAATCGCGTGGCGATCCAGTCGCAGCTGTGTTCGCTGTACGGCGGCCGAGTGGCCGAAGAGTTGATCTTCGGCGCAGACAAGGTCACCACCGGTGCCTCCAACGACATCGAGCGGGCCACCAAGATGGCGCGCAACATGGCGACGAAGTGGGGGCTGTCCGACGAGCTCGGTCCGATCACCTACGGGGAAGATGAGGACGAAGTCTTCCTCGGTCGCTCGGTGACGCAGCACAAGAGCATCTCCAACGAGACCGCCAGCAAGATCGATGAGGTGGTGCGAGGCATCCTTGATCGCGCTTACGCGCGCAGCAAGGAGCTGCTGACGGCGAATCTCGACAAGCTGCACACGATGGCCGAGCTGCTGCTGCAGTACGAGACCATCGATGCGCACCAGATTGACGACATCATGGCTGGGCGCGAGCCCGGGCCGCCGGCCGACTGGACAAAAAATGCATCGACCAGCACGCCACCGCCACCGCCGCCACCCAAGAGTGATGCTGGTTTGCCGGTGGGCAAAGTAGGTGATCCGGCGACGCAGAATCGCTCCGGTCTGGAAAGCTGAGCCGGTATTTGGACGGCTAAAGGCGCTCGGCATAGCAGGGGCTGAGAGGGGGCAATGGCCGCCCTCTCGCTCTTTCTACGGCGGGCTTCATCACGCGATGTCATAGTGCGTCGCTGGTAAAGTCCCATGTCGAGCCCGATTCCGAGCCATTTCGCGTCGTACGACAACACGCAGTGAAATCTTTTTGACGAAAAGTGTTGACGCACGAGGGCGGAGTCTGAATAATTCCGCTTCTCGCTTCACCGCCTTGATGCCCCAACATCCTGACGATGAAGTGAAACACTTCAGTGCGCCCGTAGCTCAGTTGGATAGAGTACCTGGCTACGAACTAGGTGGTCGGGAGTTCGAATCTCTCCGGGCGCACCATTTTATTTGCGAGGCGGGGTGCTTGCACCCCGTTT
>Ga0302220_10000083_pt1 | contig 89637 bp, 76 predicted proteins | sample II_Palsa_E1_3_FD_194572 | JGI IMG/M metagenome (GOLD analysis project Ga0302220, IMG submission 194572) | Peat permafrost microbial communities from Stordalen Mire near Abisko, Sweden - II_Palsa_E1_3 | ecosystem: Environmental > Terrestrial > Soil > Palsa > Peat permafrost | place: Sweden...
CTCAAGGGCACTGGATTCCTGCTCTTCTTTTGCTCGTCATCCCTGCGAAGGCAGGGACCCAGTGGCCTCAGTTTCCCAAACAGCTCAAGGGCACTGGGTTCCTGCTCATCTCTTGCTCGTCATCCCTGCGAAGGCAGGGACCCAGCGGCCTCAGTTTCCCAAACAGCTCAAGGGCACTGGATTCCTGCTCTTCTTTTGCTCGTCATCCCTGCGAAGGCAGGGACCCAGTGGCCTCAGTTTCCCGAAGAGCTCAAGGGCACTGGGTTCCTGCCTTCGCAGGAATGACGACCTGGGTTAGCCGGTTTCGTCGGGTTTTCTGGAGTCGCTCGCAGGCTTCGCAGTGGACCTGCCCTGCGCGCGGGCCACGGAAGATTTTGGACAAGCCCTCAGAACCGGATCAGCAGCACCAGCGCGATACCGAGTGCCAGCACGGCGGCGGTGACGATCAGCCACCACACTTCGCCGGTCGGGCCGGCTGCCTCTTCCGGTAGATGCACGGGCTCGGGCTCCGGCATGACAATCTCGGGCTCTGGCTCCATCCCCGGTGCATCGACCACGAAGCGATGCTTGGCCAGACCGATCTGGTCACCGGGCTGCAACGCCAGCTTTCGCACGGTGACGCCGTTGACCCGTAACGGATGACGCTCGGACGACTGCGTGACTTCCAGCAGCAACTGGCCGTCTTCCCAGAAAATACGCAGCGAGGCCGCGTCTCCCTGCGGCAACTCCAGCGGGCAGCGGCCTTGGGGGCCAAGCTCGAGACTATCCTGCAGCGATAGCACCCGGCCGGAAAGCGGGCCTGCCACGGCACGCAGCGCTACCGTACAACGCCCCTGCTCCGACACGCTCAGCGGCGACCTCTGGGCAGGATCCTGATCGGCCCGCAGCAACATGCGGCAATCGCCCACGCTGACTACGTCGCCGGCACGCAATAATGCGCGCTCGCGCACCGGACGAGCATTGACGTGGATACGGTCCGCTGACGGCAGAACCTGCAGGATCCAGCCGCGACGATCCTGCTGGATGCGCAGATGCTGGGGTGCGGCCTGGCCGGCGGCCAGCACGAGGTCATTGTCGGGCGCGCTGCCTATGCGCAGCTGCGCCTGCGTCCAATGAAAATCCTCGCGAGCCGCATTGGGAAATTCGATGCGCATGTGTGAACCGGTCGATAGACCCCGAAACTCTAACATGCAGTCCGCCACGACTCGGTGCATAAGCGGCCTCGTGTTTGATTGGCGCACACTTCATCGGCCTGTACTTCATCAGGCCCGCGCCTGATTCGCCTGCAGCTCATTGGGCCGCGCCTGATCGGCCCGCATCTGTTCGGCCTGCATCTATTCGGCCTGCATCTATTCGGCATTAACATGCACCGTTTACGACCGGAGCCTGCCATGCCGAAAATCGATATCCGCCGCCCGCACCAGCTGTCGATCCCGCAGGCCCGTGCCGTGGTCGATCAGGTCGCTGCCCGGATGCGCGAGAAATTCGGCATGGATGGGCAATGGCAGGGCGATACCTTTGAATTTTCGCGACCCGGCGTCAGGGGCACGATCAACGTCGGCAGCGACGCCATCCAAGTCAATGCGGAGCTGGGCATGATGCTGGCGCCGCTGAAGGGGATGGTCGAACAGGAGATCCGGCGCAAGCTGGATGAACATTTCGCCTGACTGATTGCTTGATGATTCTTTAACCAAACGCTCATCCATGGCATACTCGACGGCTTACGCAGCCATGACGGCTGTGCGTGAACCCCGGAACACATGGCCAAAGACGACGTCATCGAAATGGAAGGCACGGTCCAGGAGACCCTGCCCAACACCATGTTTCGTGTGCAACTGGAGAATGGGCACGTCATCATCGCCCACATCTCTGGCCGCATGCGCAAGCATTACATCCGCATCCTCACCGGCGACAAGGTCAAGATCGAAATGACCCCGTACGACCTGAGCAAGGGTCGTATCACGTACCGCATGAAGTAAGTGGGGATGAAGTAAGTCGGGTCACGATCCAGCAGCGCTGGTGCGCAGTGGAACAGATTCGATGGGTGTTGAAACGAAAGGCGGCGCAATGCGCCGCCTTTCGTTTGGGTGTGCCTGGGGTTCTTGTCGGGGGGATCAAAGATCAAAAGCCCCCCTCCCAGCCTCCCCCTGCGAGCAGGGGGAGGAGCAAAGCTGCCGTAGCTCAGCCCGGCTCGACTGTCGCCGGCTGCTTTTCGAGCGTCTCGCAGTCGACCCGCAGTTCACCGTCGTGCACGCTGAGGCGCACCTGGCCGCCGTCGGCAAGCTTGCCGAACAGCAACTCGTCGGCCAGCGCGCGCTTCACCTTCTCCTGGATCACCCGCGCCATCGGCCGTGCGCCCATCTGCGGATCGAAACCGTGCTCGGCCAGCCAGCGGCGGGCATCGGCGTCCACGTCCAGACTCACGTGCTTCTCGGTCAGCTGGCTTTCCAGCTCGATCAGGAACTTGTCGACCACGCGCAGGATGTGCTCGAAATCGAGCGCACGGAACTGGATGACCGCGTCCAGCCGGTTGCGGAACTCCGGCGTGAAGATACGGCGGATCACTTCCATCGCGTCCGACTCATGCTTTTGCTCGACGAAGCCCATGCTGCGCCGCGAAGCGAGCGCCGCGCCGGCGTTGGTGGTCATCACCACCACCACGTTCTTGAAGTTCGCCTCGCGACCGTTGGTATCGGTCAGCACGCCGCGGTCCATTACCTGCAGCAGGATGTTGAACACATCCGGATGCGCCTTCTCGATCTCGTCCAGCAGCAGCACCGCGTGTGGATGCTTGGTCACCGCCTCGGTGAGCAGGCCACCCTGGTCAAAACCGACGTAGCCCGGGGGCGCGCCGACCAGCCGCGACACCGAATGACCTTCCATGTATTCGGACATGTCGAAGCGGATCATCTCGATACCGAGCTGCATCGCAAGCTGCTTGGTCACCTCGGTCTTGCCCACGCCCGTAGGCCCGGCAAGCAGGAAGCAGCCGATCGGCTTGGATGGATCGGCCAGCCCCGAACGGGCCATCTTGATCGATGCAGCCAGCGCTTCGATCGCCGGATCCTGGCCAAACACCACCATTTTGAGGTTGCGCTCAAGGTTGCGCAGCACGTCGCGATCCGACGCCGACACCTGCTTGGCGGGGATGCGCGCCATCTTGGCGATGATGTACTCGACCTCGGTCACGTCCACCTTGCCCGTACGCTGATCCTGCGGCAGCAGCCGTTGGCGCGCACCGGCCTCGTCGATCACATCGATCGCCTTGTCCGGCAGCAGGCGGTCGGGAATGTGCTTGACCGACAGGTCGACCGCCGCCTTCAGCGCCTCGTTGGTATACGCAACGTGGTGATGCTCCTCGAAACGCGAACGCAGGCCCTTGAGGATCTCGATGCTGTCGGCCACGGTCGGCTCGACCACGTCGATCTTCTGGAATCGCCGTGCCAGCGCGCGGTCCTTCTCGAACACACCCCGGTATTCCTGAAACGTGGTCGAACCAATACAACGCAGCTCACCGGAAGCGAGCATTGGCTTGATCAGGTTGCTCGCGTCCATGGTGCCACCGGACGCCGAACCGGCGCCGATGATGGTGTGGATCTCGTCGATGAACAGGATCGCGCCCGGCTGCTTCTTCAGCTGGGCGATGACGCCCTTGAGGCGCTTCTCGAAATCGCCGCGGTACTTGGTGCCAGCGACCAGCGCGCCAAGATCCAGCGACCAGATGGTGGCGCTTTCCAGTACCTCCGGCACCTCGCCATCGACAATGCGCTTGGCGAGACCTTCAGCCAACGCCGTCTTGCCCACGCCGGCATCGCCGACGTAAAGCGGGTTGTTCTTGCGCCGGCGGCACAGGACCTGGATCGTGCGCTCGATCTCGTCGGTACGCCCGATCAGCGGGTCGATCTTGCCTTCCAGCGCCAGTTCGTTGAGGTTACTGGCGAACTCTTGTAGCGGATTGCCTTTCGGCTCGCCACCCTCCTCCGCCTCGCGCTCGCTTCCGCCGGCTGCGCCTGCGGCCGGCTCATCGCCGATCTTGGCGATGCCATGCGAGATGTAATTGACCACGTCGAGCCGGGTGATTTCCTGCTGGTGCATGAAATACACCGCGTGGGAGTCCTTTTCGCCGAAGATCGCCACCAGCACATTCGCGCCAGTGACTTCCTTTCGACCCGAGGATTGCACGTGATACACGGCACGCTGCAACACCCGCTGGAAGCCCAGCGTGGGCTGCGTATCGCGTTCGTCGCCGTGCGGCAGCACCGGCACGGTCTCCGCGATGATCCGCTCAAGTTCGGTCGACAGGCGCGGCAAATCCACGCCGCAGGCGCGCAAGGCGCCCAAGGCCGACTGGTTTTCGGTCAGCGCCAGCAGCAGGTGCTCCACCGTCATGAATTCGTGGCGCTGCTCGCGAGCCTGCTTGTAGCAATGGCCGATGGTGACTTCCAGATCCTTGCTGAACATTCGGATCATCTCCGCTTGAAAAGTGAGCGGCCTTCAGCGCCGCAATGTGCACAAAATGGGGTCGCTCAGAGCTTTTCCATAGTGCACAACAACGGATGCTGATGGGAGCGTGAATATTCGTTCACATGGGTTACCTTGGTCTCGGCTACCTCGCGCGTAAATACACCACATACGCCTTTGCCACGGGTATGTACATGCAACATCACCTGCACCGCCTGCTCCTGGTCCAGATTGAAGAAACCGCGTAACACTTCGACCACGAAATCCATCGGGGTGAAGTCATCATTCAGCAGCAGCACCTGAAACAGGGGAGGACGTGCCACCTCCGGTTTGGCGGTTTCCAGTGCCAGTCCGCGGCCGCTGTCTTGCTCGTGTTCGGATTCGTGGGCCATGGTTTCTTGGGTATTTGATCTCTGATACGAAGTATACGCCGCTGTGGATGCGCGACTTAAGCGGCGACCGTCAGCACAGGTGATGGCACAATGGCCGCTTTTCCAGTACCCCGTGGCTGCTCATTTGCCTATCCTGATGGCCGACTCCCTTTCCACCAGCGACAACCCCACCACTGAAACCTGGCGCCCGCACGTCACCGTGGCCTGCGTGGTGGCCGATGGCGATCGCTATCTGATGGTCGAGGAGGAAGTGAGCGGGCGGTTGGCCTACAACCAGCCGGCGGGCCACCTGGACGACGGCGAAAGCCTGGTTGCCGCCGCGCTGCGCGAAACGCTGGAAGAAACCGGCTGGACGGTTGAACTGCAGCACCTGATCGGCATACATCAGTGGCGCAGCACCGAGCACGGCGATGCGGTGATCCGTTTCAGTTTTGCCGCACGCGGCATAGCCCACGACGCGGCGCGTCCGCTGGACAAAGGCATCCGGCGTGCGCTGTGGCTGACCCGCAGCGAGATCGCCGATCTCGGCGAGCGCCTGCGCAGCCCGCTGGTGCTGCTGAGCATCGATGCGTGGCTGGCCGGGCAACGGCTGCCGCTGAGCACACTGGACTATCTCCCGGAAGCTGGCAGCGCATGAACAGTCATCTCGGCAAAGTCATGCTCGGCATCTCCGGCGGCGTCGACTCGTCGGTAGCGGCGTTGTTGCTGCAACAGGCGGGTTATCCGGTCGAAGGCCTGTTCATGCAGAACTGGGAGGAAGACGAGCGCAGCGGCCCCTGCACCACCGACGCCGATCGCAAGGACGCCGTGGCGGTCTGCGGCCGGCTTGGCATTCCGTTCCATGCGCGCAATTTCGCCGCCGAGTACTGGGACGGTGTGTTCGAGCATTTTCTCGCCGAATACCGCGCCGGACGCACGCCGAACCCCGACGTACTGTGCAACCGCGAGATCAAGTTCAAGACGTTTCTTGACGAGGCACAATCGCTGGGGGCCGAAAAGATCGCGACCGGCCACTACGCCCGCGTCGATTGTCGTGACGGCCTGTATCGCCTGCTGCGCGCAGTGGACATGGCCAAGGACCAGAGCTATTTCCTGCATGCGCTGGGGCAGCATGCACTCTCTGCCACACTGTTTCCGCTAGGCGAAATACTGAAGCCCCGCGTACGCGAGCTGGCGCTGGAGGCCGCGTTGCCGACGCATGCGAAGAAAGACTCCACCGGCATCTGTTTTATCGGCGAGCGCGATTTCCGCAGTTTTCTCAGCCAGTACATCCCGGCTCGCCCGGGCGAGATGCGCACGCCGGCCGGCGTGCTGATCGGCAAGCATCAGGGCGTGATGTATTACACGCTGGGCCAGCGCAACGGGCTGGGCATCGGCGGTCGCCACGGCGCCAGCGGCGAAGCCTGGTATGTGGTCGGCAAAGACGTGGCTGCCAACGTGCTGTATATCGCCCAGGGCGGCGAAAACCACTGGCTCTATTCGCAGCGGCTGCAGACCGAGACCCCTACCTGGGTCGCCGGTGCCGCGCCGGCCAACCGGTTTCGCTGCACCGCCAAGACCCGCTACCGCCAGGTCGACCAGAGCTGCCTCGTCACCGTCCTGGACGGCGGCCTTGAGGTACGCTTCGACGAGCCACAACGAGCCGTCACCCCGGGGCAGTCCGTGGTCTTCTACGATGACGAAGTCTGTCTTGGTGGCGCGGTGATCGCGATGACCGACGCACCTTACGGCGGCCTGTTGCCTGCATTCACGCCGTCCCCCACCTTAACTTCTGCGACAGGAGAACCGCGACCCCGTGTTTGAGACCTTTGCCATGAATGAAGAGCGCGTGCTCGCCCTTGCCGGGCTGTTCCAGGCCTGTGCGCTGGCGCAGCAGCTGGCCAATGAGGGCAGCTGTGATGAGGCCACGATGGAGGCCAGCGTGGCCAGCGTGTTCCGCATCGACGCGCCTTCGGTGGTCGGCGTCTACGGCAATATTTCCGGCCTGAGGCTCGGCTTGCGCAACCTGATTGCCCAGCTCGATGAAAGCGATCGCGACATGTCGGTGACCAAGATGGTGGTGACCGTGATGCGCTTGGAGCGCAGCCTGTCGGGACGACCGGAATTGCTCGGCAAACTTCAGCAGGGCATCGTTGCAGCGCAGCGGCAGGTCGAGCACTTCGGTCAGGGTTCGGCGCAGGTCATGGGCCGGCTGGCCGAACTGTATGCGTCCACGCTGTCCACGCTGAAACCGCGGGTCATGGTGAGCGGCAATCCACAACAACTGCAGCAGCCTGCCGTCGTCGAAAAGGTGCGCGCGAACCTGCTTGCGGCCGTGCGCTCGGCGGTATTGTGGCGACAGGTCGGTGGTCGGCAATGGCAACTGATCCTGTATCGACGCCAGTGCAGCATGCTGGCGCGCGGGTTGTTGACCGGCGCCACGCTGGACCGCTGAGCGCGCGGATTTGCCGGAATCGAGGCTTTACCGGCCTGCCCCATTCCGAACGACGTAATTTCACCTTAAGCATTGCCAGGGATGATCGACCGCGGAAGATGATCGATACCGGAACCGGCCGCCTGCCCTGGGCGAGCGTTGCGGTCACGCTGGCTGACGACAGGTAACCGAACATGCACATAGTGCTTGTGGAAGATGATGCCCAGCTCGGCGACGCCATCCGCATCGCCCTGGAACATCAATCCTATGCGGTCACCTGGCTACGAAACGGCCGCGAAGCGACGCTCGCGCTGCGCGATCAAACCGCCGATCTGGTGCTGCTCGATCTCGGTTTGCCCGACAAGGATGGCCTGGAGGTGCTTGCCGAAGCACGACGCATGGGGATCAAGACGCCGGTCCTGGTGATGACCGCGCGGGATGCACTGGAGACGCGCATCCGCGGGCTCGATCTGGGCGCCGATGATTACCTGATCAAGCCGTTCCACCTGGAGGAACTGGCGGCACGCATCCGCTCGTTGACGCGTCGCGCGCAGGGTCTCGCCGACAGCGTGGTCGAGGCGGGCGGCCTGCGCCTGAACCTCGCCACGTCGGAAGTGGATTTTCGTGGCAACCGCATCACCCTCACGCGCCGGGAGTTCGCCCTGCTGCGCGTGCTGATGGAGCGCGCCGGGCGTATCGTGCGTCGGGAAAGCCTGGAAAATTCCGTCTATGGCCTGGATACCAACGTGGAAAGCAACGCGCTGGAAGTCCAGGTGCACTGGTTGCGCCGCAAGCTGAGCCCGGACGTCATCCACACGGTACGTGGCGTCGGCTACATGATTCCGCGGGAACCTAAATGAACCCGGTCAGCCTGCGCACTCGACTGACCTGGCTGATCATCACCGTCATGGTCATCGTGCTGATCCCGCTCGGCATCCTCAGCTACCAGCGCGAGTCGAGGGAAATGAACGAGCTGCTGGACGGTCGACTGGCCCAGGCTGGCCGCACGCTGGGCATCCTGATCCAGCATAGCGACGCGATGGTCCAGCAGAGCCCGAATTCCACCACTTCCGGTACACCGACACCGTTGCCCGTGCGTCAGGCGATGGTGGTTTCCGTGCATCGCCACAACTACGAACCCGAGGTCGGATTCCAGGCCTACGGGCCACAGGGGCAGCTGATCGTAGCTACCGCGAACCTGGAGGATCTGCCGCCACCGACACCCGCGGACATGGGCTTTCGCGACCTCCTGCACGAGGATCATCGCTGGCGGATTTTCACGCTGCAGAATCGCGCCGGGCTGGTGATCCGCATCGGTGAGCGCTACGACAACCGGCAGGACATCACCCGCGGGTTGATCCTCGAACACAGCCTGCCCTTGCTGATCGGCCTGCCCTTGCTGGCCCTGCTGGTCAGCTTGGCTGTGCGTAGAGGCTTGCTCCCCCTGAGGTCGCTGACCAAGTCGCTGGACGAGCGCACACCCGGCAGCCGGCAACCGGTGGCGATCGACGATACGCCGCCCGAACTCAAGCCGTTGATCCGCACATTGAACCAGCAGTTCGAGCGGCTGGAAGACGCGATCGAGCGCGAACATCGCTTCAACGCCGATGTGGCGCACGAGCTGCGCACGCCGCTCACGGCAACCATGATCCACCTCGAGAGCGCCGCCATTGCCGGTGCGCCGCAGGACGTCGAGTTGGCGCTGAAAAGCGCGCAACAGAGCCTGACCCGGCTGGCACGACGCATCGAACAGATTCTCGCATTGGCAACGCTGGAGGCTGGCGCCGCCGCCAACCAGCGTGTCAGCCTGGACCTGGTCGCGGTTGCCACCGAAGTGATCGAGGAGCTCGCCCCGCTGATCCTCGAGAAAGGCGTCGAGCTCAGTCTCGTGCATGACGTCCCACACTTGCCCGTGCTCGGACACGAAGCGGCACTCACCGCGATGTTCCGCAACCTCATCGAGAATGCGCTGCGCTACGTCGGACAGAACGGTCAGGTCGAAGTGGCACTGCGCAAGTCGCCACTGGCAGCGGTTATCGACATCAGTGATGACGGCCCGGGCATTCCTGCCGAGCGTCGCGAAATCGTGTTCGACCGCTTCCACCGCGAAGACAAGCAGCCCAGCAGCGGCCACGGTCTGGGCCTGAATATCGTCAAGCGCGCCGCACAGCTGCACGATGCGCGAATCGAGCTGCTCGACTCAGCGTTCGGCCATGGTCTGCACGTGCGCGTAAGCATCCCGTTGAAGCTGTCGACCTCGCTTTGATTTGTCCCTTTCGAGGGTGGGCAGCGAAGACACGGTCGGCCCCCTTGGAGAGGCTTTAGCTATACCCCTCTCCCTCTGGGAGAGGGGTGTGGTGAGGGTTCGGGGTTAGCGGGCTAGTTAAATCTCCGTCACCTCTGCGAAGGCAGGGGCCCAGTAACTCGCACTTTTTCGGCATTGCCGCGAGTAAAGCGCAGAGCACTGGGTCCCTGCCTTCGCAGGGATGACGAGTAATGAGTGATTCCGCGAAGACCGAACCCTCACCCCAGCCCTCTCCCAATGGGAGAGCGGGTTGAGCCTGCTTTCACCATAGCCTTCAGACAAAGGGCAAAGCGGGAAATAACACTCCGACCGGGCCAGCAAGACCGACAAAAGGTTGCCATAAGGCGAGGTCGCGATCATGCGATGACTGCAGCTCGATCCTGAGCCGCATCACGCATTGCTTGCACCGACGCTCACCTCCGACGTTTACGGAACCTCCTTCATGCTTGGTCTCGTTCGCTTAGCACTCGCACGGCCCTACACCTTCGTCGTGCTGGCCCTGGTGATTCTCATCGCCGGTCCGCTGGCAGCGCTGCGGACGCCCACCGACATTTTTCCAAATATCGGTATCCCGGTGATCAGCGTGGTATGGACCTACAACGGCCTGCCACCGAATGAAATGTCCGGGCGTGTGATCTATTACTACGAGCGGCAGCTGACCACCTCGGTCAACAACATCGAGCACATCGAATCGCAGTCATTGCCCGGTGCGGGCATCGTCAAGATTTTCTTCCAGCCGGGTGTGGACATCCGCACGGCGACGGCGCAGGTCACCTCGATCTCGCAGACGGTGGTCAAGCAGATGCCCCCCGGCATCACGCCACCGCTGATCCTGAACTACAACGCCTCGACCGTGCCAGTGCTGCAGATGGCACTGTCCAGCAAGACCTTGTCCGAAGCAAAGATTCGCGACATTGCCCAAAACGACGTGCGCCCCACCCTGGTATCGGTGGACGGCGTGGCGATTCCGACGCCCTACGGTGGCAAGCAGCGCCAGATCACGCTCGATCTTGATCCACAGGCGCTCGCTGCCAAAGGGCTGTCTGCGCAGGATGTGGCGAATGCACTCGCCGATGAGAACCAGATCATTCCAGTCGGCACTGCCAAGATCGGCACCTACGAATATCACATTCAATTGAACAACAGCCCGACCGCGATCGACGCGCTGAACAGCCTGCCGATCAAGACGATCAACGGCGCCAGCATCACGATCGGCGAAGTGGCCCATGTGCGCGACGGCTCGCCGCCGCAGAACAACGTGGTGCGCGTGGACGGCAAGCGCGCCGTGCTCATGCCAATTCTGAAGACAGGCAGTGCGTCGACCCTGGCCGTGGTCGCCGGTGTCAAGAAGCTGATGCCGCTGATCGAGGAGACCATGCCTGCTTCGCTGAAGATTTCGATGCTCAACGATCAATCGGTCTTCGTGAAATCGGCGATCGCGTCGGTGGCACGCGAAGGCATCATCGCAGCGCTGTTGACCTCGGTGATGATCCTGGTCTTTCTTGGGAGCTGGCGCTCGACAGTCATCATCGCAGTGTCGATTCCGCTATCGATCCTGTCCGCGATCGCCCTGCTCTCGCTGACCGGCCAGACTCTCAACATCATGACGCTCGGCGGTCTGGCGCTCGCGGTAGGTATCCTGGTCGACGATGCCACGGTCACCATCGAGAACATCAACTGGCATCTCGAACAGGGCAAGGACGTGCATTCGGCGATCATGGATGGGGCGAAGCAGATCGTCACGCCGGCGTTCGTGTCGCTGCTGTGTATCTGCATCGTGTTCGTGCCGATGTTCATGCTCGATGGTATTGCAGGCTTCCTGTTCCGCCCGATGGCGCTGGCAGTGATCTTCGCGATGGCTTCGTCGTTCCTGCTGTCGCGCACGCTGGTGCCGACGATGGCGATGTATCTGCTCAAACCCCATGTGACCGAGGAGGGCACGGGCGATCATCCGGAAGACATCTACATCAACCATCATGAAGGCGATCAGCATCAGGCTGCGCGTCACGTGTTCGTGCGCAAAGCCATCGCTTTCCAGTTGGGCTTCGAACATCGCTTCACGAAGATCCGCGACGGCTACTACGCCATCCTCGGCATCGCGATGGCGCAGCAACGACGTTTCATCATCGGCTTCCTCGCGTTCGTGCTGGTGTCGTTTGCGCTGGTGCCTTTCCTTGGCCGCGACTTCTTCCCCGATGTCGATGCTGGCGCGATCGCGCTACACGTTCGCGCACCGATGGGAACCCGTGTAGAAGAAACGGCGGCAGAGTTCGATCGCATCGAAGCAGCCATCCGCAAGGTGATTCCGGTCGACCAGCTGGACACTGTTATCGACAACATCGGTCTGCCATTGAGTAGCGTCAACCTGGTCTACAGCAATACCGGCACGATCGGACCGCAAGACGGGGATATCCAGATCGCGCTGAAGGAAGGCCATCAGCCCACCGCTGAGTTCGTGAAGAAACTGCGGGAACAACTGCCGAAGGAATTTCCCGGCAGTGAGTTTGCGTTTCTGCCAGCTGACATGACCAGCCAGATCCTGAATTTTGGCGCACCTGCACCGCTGGACGTATCGATTACCGGTCGCGACAGCGCCGGCAATGAAGCCTATGCGATGAAGATCATGCAACGCCTCAAGGCAATTCCGGGCATCGCCGACGTACGCCTGCAGCAGAGCACCAGCTATCCGCAGTTGAACGTGCACGTCGATCGCACCCGCGCCGACGCGCTGGGAATCACCGAGCGCGATGTCACCAACAGCATGGTCGCCACGCTGGCGGGTAGCGGCCAGGTGGCGCCGGCGTTCTGGCTGAATCCGAAAAATGGCGTCTCGTATGCCATCGTCGCAGCCACGCCGCAGTACAAGATGGATTCGATGGCTGATCTGGCGCGATTGCCGGTCACCTCGTCCGGCAACAAGGGCAGCCAGATGCTGGGAGGCATCGCCAGCTTCACACGTGAGCCAAGCGCTGCCGTGGTATCGCACTACAACATCCTGCCTGCTTACGATATCTACGCTTCAGTGCAGGATCGCGATCTCGGCGCCGTCGCCACCGATGTGAACAAAGTGCTGGGTGACTTTGCCAAGACACGACCCAAGGGCACCATGGTCACCCTGCGTGGCCAGGTCAGCACGATGAACGAAGCTTTCAGCGGGCTGCTGTTTGGACTGCTGGCGGCGGTGCTGATGATCTATCTGCTGATCGTCGTCAATTTTCAGTCCTGGCTAGATCCTTTCGTGATCATCACCGCACTGCCCGCCGCGCTGGCCGGCATCGTATGGATGCTGTTCATCAGTCACACCACGCTGTCGGTACCCGCGCTGACCGGCGCCATCATGTGCATGGGCGTGGCAACTGCGAACTCGATCCTGGTGGTGAGTTTCTGCCGCGAACGGCTGGCGGAGCACGGCGACCCGATCAAGGCTGCGCTCGAAGCGGGCTTCACCCGTTTCCGTCCCGTCTGCATGACTGCGCTGGCGATGATCATCGGCATGCTGCCGATGGCTCTAAGCCACGAACAGAACTCGCCACTGGGCCGTGCCGTCATCGGCGGCCTGATGTTCGCCACGTTCGCGACCCTGCTGTTCGTGCCGGTGATTTTCAGCATCGTCCACGCCAACGACGAGCAACGCTCACCTTCCGCCCTACCCTTGCTTGGAGAAGATCCTCATGTCGCATAACGTCGCGCAAAATGTCGGCGAGCCGGCGCGGCGTCCGCCGCGTCTGCGACTTGCGATTGCCGTCGTGCTCGGCGTGGCTGTGCTGGCGACGGTGATCGGACTAGCCGTGCGCGCCCACGATTATCACCAGCTCGTGACCTGGACCGACGCCCAGCAACTTCCGACCGTCCAACTGGCTGCCCCGCTGACCTCGACCGATGCGCGTCAAATGACCCTGCCCGGCCATCTTGAGGCGTGGATCAGTGCGCCCATCCATGCTCGCGTCAGCGGCTATCTGAAGAGTTGGAGCAAGGACATCGGCAGCGCCGTCAATGCCGGCGATACGCTCGGCATCATCGATACACCGGAGCTCGACCAGCAATACGATCAGGCCAAGGCAGGCCTTGTTCGCGCACAGGCAGACGAACGGCTGGCGCAAATAACCAGCCAGCGCTGGCAGCATCTGCTGGCCTCCAACTCGGTGTCCAAGCAGGAGGCCGATGAGAAGAGTGGCGAAGCAGAGGTCGATGCCGCGAATGTTCTTTCGGCCCAGGCCGATGTCGACCGCCTGGCCGCACTGGAATCCTTCAAGCACATCACCGCACCCTTCAGCGGTACAGTCACCAGTCGAAGCACCGACATCGGCGATTTGATTTCCGCGACCAGCGACAACAGCAGCCCGGCACTGTTCACCGTGGCCGACACCAGCAAGATGCGTCTCTATGTCAGTGTTCCGCAAGGCTATGCCGCTTCCATCAAGCCGGGCATGACCGTCAGCCTGAGCGTGCTGGAGCATCCCGGCACGATCTACCAGGCCACGCTGATCGGTTCATCCGGTTCGATCAATCAGGCATCGGGTTCGCTGCTGGCACAGTTCGAGGTACCCAATCTCCACGCCGAGCTACTGCCCGGCGACTACGCGGAAGTGCATCTGCCGGTAGCCACCAGCACGCACGTGATTACGGTGCCCGCCACCGTGCTGATCTTTCGCGCTGCAGGTCCGCAGGTGGCCGTGCTGGGCCCGAGCAATCGAGTGCAACTGCGCAATGTGCACATCGGCATGGACCTCGGTGATGCACTGGAAATCGACGAGGGCCTGAAATCGACGGACCGCATCATCGACCATCCGCCGGATTCGCTGATGCAGGGTGACGAGGTGCATCTTGCGGCCATGACGAAGGAGGACGTCGCCCATGACCAGCCCAAGGCAAAGTGATCCCGCGCTGGCGGTCGGCAGTTGTACTTCCCTATGGCGGATCGGTTGCCGTCGCATCCTGCCCAGCTGTCTGTTGCTGGCATTGGCTGGCTGCTCGCTGGCACCGAGCTATGTGCGTCCCGCGATGACCGTTCCGGTGGCCTACAAGGAAACCCCTGGCCTGTGGACCCAAGCCACGCCCGGCGACATGCAGGCGCGCGGCGACTGGTGGAAGCTCTTCGGCGACGCCACCCTCGATGGACTGGAGGACCGCCTCGATCAGGCCAATCCATCCGTAGCTGTCGCCCTGGCGCGCTATGACATGGCCAATGCCTACGAGAGCGAAGTCAGTTCGGGGTTGTTCCCCCATCTTGGTGCGGAGGCAAGTCCGACCAACGATCGCCAGTCCAATAACCGGCCCCTGCGCGGCAGCAACCAACCCAACGAATACGACGCCAACACGGCGCAGTTCTCTTTGGATTACGAACTGGATTTGTGGGGTCGTATTCGCAATGAGGTCGCTGCCGGCAAGGCACGGGCGCAAGCGGCCGATGCGGACCTGGCTTCAGCAAAACTCAGCCTGCAGGCACAACTCGCCGACCTGTACATCCTCCTGCGCGGCTACGACATCCAGGCGCACATCCTGGCTAGCTCGCTCGACGCCTACCGCAAGGGGCTGACCATGACCCAGAGCCGTCTTGCCGGCGGCATCGACTCGGGTCTCTCGGTGGCGCGTGCACAAAACCAGTTATCCGACGCGATGGCCCAGGCCGCTGAAGTCACCGCTCAGCGTGCACTCACCGAGCACGCCATCGCCAGTCTTGTCGGTGAACCGGCGTCCAGCTTTTCGCTACCCGATTCGGACGTCCAGATCGCTTTGCCCTCGATACCGGTCGGCATTCCATCGACACTGCTGCAGCGTCGACCCGATATCGCTGCCGCAGAACGCCGCACCTTCGCCGCGAATGCAGATATTGGCGTGGCACGCGCCGCGTTCTATCCGGACTTCAGCCTGTCCGCGATCCTGGGATGGCAGAACACCGGCGACGGCAGCTTGCTGACAGCCGGCAACCGCATGTGGGCGCTAGGCCCGACGGCCGTGCTGAGCATATTCGACGGCGGTTTGCGACATGCCAGGGAGCGCGAAGCGCGTGCCGCTTTCGACGAGGCTTCAGCGCAATATCGCCAGACCGTGTTGAATGCGTTCCAGCAGGTGGAAGACAACCTTTCGTTGCTCACCAACCTGAGTGGCGAGGCACACGATGAAGACGCGGCCGCCACCGCGGCCCACCAGTCCGAACAGATCGCCACCAACCGCTACAGCGAAGGCATCGTCAACTACCTGGACGTAGTCACCGCGCAGACCAGCTACCTGCAGGCCGAACGCAACGCCGAGCAGGTACGCACTCGACGGTTGCAGGCCAGCGTGAACCTGGTTCGCGCATTGGGCGGCGGGTGGAGCAGCGGCGAAATTAAAATGCCGCCGTCGGATGAACCCGTGGCGGCAGCACGCTGAAGCGCAGGCGGGCCAATCGTGGCTGGCCTGCCTTATCCGATGGCGCGATCCACAGCGAATCGTTCGCCCGATGTTGAGTCGCGGAAAAGCAAACGGCGGGCAATGCCCGCCGTTTTCCGTCCCTGGGTCGAACTCCCTTGCGATAACCTTTGCCTCGATGGATACAGCCTGCCACGACCATGTGACGGTTTTAGAACATGGTCGTTACAGCTTTCGCATCCCTTCAGACAGAGCTACGAGCATGATCAGAATTTGTAGCTGAGCATCACGCGGTTGTAGGTAAACGGCTCGTTACCCGGGTTCAGGTTGTTGATGCCGCCCACGGATTTCTCCCAGCGATCGCGGATCTGGAAGCCCTTCAGGAAGCCGTCAAAGTTATAGATGATGTCGAAGTAGGTATCGTGGAAGTCGCCATTCAGATCGGTGGTGTACTTGGCATACGCGCCAACCAGCTGCAGCTTGTTGTCGAAGAAGCCATAGGTCATCTTGGCCTTCCAGGCGTGACCCGGACCTGCTTCCACCAGACCACGAATCATCGAGGTGGTGTACAGCGGGTCGGTGGCGTAGTTGGCGGTGAACGGCGAGATGATCGTACCGTCGCCGATATCCGAATTGGTCTCCTGCTGCACCTTGTTGTAGTACACGTCGAAGCGACCGTTCGGGATCACGACACCGAGGTCGGCGCCCCAGGCGCGGCTGTCGACGTTGGTGCCGGCGATACCGTTAATCTTGAGCTTGTTTTGCACCAGGATGTTGTCGGAACCACCGCCATTCTCGGTCAAAGCCTGCAAACCAATGACCGGGTCGAAACCGGTACCGGTCTTGAAGACATAGCTGCCGTCGGCGTAGCCCATGCGGGTGAAATCGAGGAAGTCGTAGTACCAGCCCTGCGCTTTCAGGCCACCAGCGACGTACGTGCTACCCACGGTCCATGTACCGCTGGTCTGGCGAGCCGTCAGCGGCAGGCCCTGGTTGCCGCCGTACAGGGTGTCGCCCTGGTACGTTGCCGGGTAGTAGTTGTTGTCATTGAAATAGTCGTCGGACGTGCGGCTCTTGTAGCTGAACTCGCGGATGGCGTAGATGTCCCAACCCTTCACCGGGGTGAAGTCGGCGCTGATGGCCTCGTACGAATTCGGAAGCAGACGGCCGTCGCTGTTGCCCATCCACGGCGTATTGAGGTACAGGTAACCGCCCTTCACCTTGACCCAGTCGTTCGCGTACTGCAGGTACGCCTGGCTCAGCGCCGTCAGCGAATCGCTGGCGCCCATCAGCGTGGTATCGACGCGCTTCGGGTTGTCATTCAACGAACCCAGCGCATTGGCGCTTACCAGCGACGCGCCGGCACTGAAGCCGTCCCACGAAGCGGTGTTTGCATTGAGCAGAATCGAGCCACCAAAGGCGTGCGCACTCGGCTTCGCCGGCACATCGTAGTCATAGCTGCGGTTGAAGTCGTACAGACGAAATTCGCCATCGACATGACCCTGAGTGAAGAGGTCACTGAAGGTATTGATCGAGCTGTCATCGGCGTGCGCGCCGAAACTGAGTGTGCTGAACGCTGCAGCGATGGCTACGGCGACGAGTTTGTTGCGCATGATCGGAGGCTCCATGTCGAGGACGAAAAATGATGTAGTGCTCCAGCGCTTCACCCATGGTTTTGTGAACCACGGGTGATTCTGCTGCGTCGCACTTGTATTAAGTTTCTGTGATGAGTGTGACATTCATATAAATTGAATGTGACAGTGGTATTACCGCGGCAATGTGCGCCAGAACACGAAAGCTCCCGTACCATGGGTCTGCACCGGCGTTCTGGCCTGCCTACGGGACGAAGCACCAATCCCTGGGCAACCGGGAAAAAGTAATCGCTGGGTATGTCACTGGCATTGCATTGGCTGTTCCATGCATTGTCATGATGAGGGCCCGAACGCTGCTGTTATGCTTGCTGGATGCCTGATCTCTCCACGCCCGACCTTTCGACACCTGATCTTTCTCGCCCCATGCCCCTGCGCATGGCGGAGCGGTTTCGCGGTTTCCTGCCGGTGGTAGTCGACGTGGAAACCGGCGGTTTTGATGCCGAACATGACGCCCTGCTGGAAATCGCGGCCATTACACTGAGCATGGACAGCGATGGCTTTCTGCGTCCGCAGACAACCGTGTCGACCCATGTCGAGCCCTTCCCTGGAGCGAATCTCGATCCACGCTCGCTGGAGATCACCGGGATCGACCCGACGAATCCCTTGCGCGGCGCACTGGGGGAACGACAGGCGCTGGATCACATCTTTCATGTGGTGCGCGAGGCCGTGCACGCGAGCGGCTGTCAACGCGCGATCTTGGTTGGCCACAACGCCGCGTTCGACCTGGGCTTTCTCAACATGGCCATACGCCGCACCGGCCACAAGCGCAGCCCGTTCCACCCTTTCAGCTGCTTCGATACGGTGAGCTTCGGCGGCCTTGCCTATGGGCAGACCGTGCTGAGCAAGGCCGTGCTGGCGGCCGGCCTGCCGTTTGACAGCCGCGAGGCGCATTCCGCCGTGTATGACGCTGAGCGCACCGCCGAACTGTTCTGCAGCGTGGTCAACCGCTGGCGCCAGCTCGAGCTTTTCGAGCGCGCGCACAGCGGTCTCGACGCCGTCTGAAACCCTGTGCGAACCCGATCCGCAGGCGCTTATCAGCCAGTTTCTTAGCGCTTCGATGACAAACCATGCCGGTTGTCATCTGCTTGCAACATTCATCTCATCTCATTGCAACACGAAAGGCCTGAAATAGCGGAGTCCATTCGACATCCGACCAAGGAGCTACCGTGTTGATCACCAGCAAATCCCCGCTTCGATTCGCGGCCATCGCCGCCATCGCCATGGCTTCGACATTCTGCGTGGCTGCGCAGGCAACCGATATCACAGGTGCCGGCTCCAGCTTTGTCTACCCGGTCATGTCCAAATGGTCGGCTGCCTATGCCGAAAAGACCGGCAACCACCTCAACTATCAGTCAGTCGGCTCCGGCGCCGGCATCGCGCAGATCAAGGAAGGCACGATCGACTTCGGCGCCTCCGATGCACCGATGAAGGCGGAAGATCTTGATTCGCTCGGCCTCGGCCAGTTCCCGATCGTGGTTGGCGGCATCGTGCCGGTGGTCAATATCGTTGGCGTGAAGGCTGGCCAGATCAAGCTTGACGGCGCGACCCTGGGCGACATCTTCCTGGGCAAGATCAGCAACTGGAACGATCCGAAAATTGCCGCGTTGAATGCCGGCCTCACCCTGCCCGCCGGCAAGATCACCGTCGTGCATCGTTCGGATGGTTCGGGCACCACGTTCAACTTCACCAACTATCTGTCCAAGGTCAATCCGGAGTGGGCAGGCAAGGCCAAGTTCGGCACGGCTGTTGAGTGGCCGACCGGCGTGGGTGGCAAGGGCAACGAAGGCGTGTCGCAGTACGTGCAGCAGATCAAGGGCTCGATCGGCTACGTCGAATACGCCTATGCCGTCAAAAACAAGATCACCTGGGTTGACCTGAAGAACGCCGCCGGTCACGTCGTCGCTCCCAGCGCCGCCAGCTTCGCCGCTGCCGCCGTTACAGCCGACTGGGGCAGCGCGAAAGACTTCAACCTGATCATGACCAATGCACCGGGCGCACAGGCGTGGCCGATCACCGCCACCACCTGGATGATCATGTACAAGACGCCGAAGAACGCGGTGAACAGCAAGGTTGCGTTCGATTTCTTCAAGTGGTCGCTGGAACACGGTCAGCAGGATGCTTCCGCACTCGACTACGTGCCGCTGCCGGCTGCACTGGTCAGCAAGATCGAAGCGTACTGGGCTTCCGAATACAAGCATTGAAGACACTGGCGTTGATCCGGTTCGCCGGATCAGCGCACGAAGCATCGAAACCGCGCCGCCCTTCCACGGAAGGGCGGCTTTCCGCTGAAGGTCGTGCCCGCAGCCGCACGCGGTAGCTCCCTCCATCGGCTCTCCGAGGACTGCACTGCACATGTCAGCTCAACCCGGCACTATCGCGTCCTCCTCGCTCATCCAGGAGCAACGCAGCCGCCGTGACGCCCTTGACGAGCGCCTGTTCCGCTGGCTGTTGATGGGCTGTGCCTTGCTGGTGCTGGCGTCGCTGCTTGGTGCAGCCGGCGCTACGCTGTGGGGTGGCCGTGAGGCATTTGCCAAGTTTGGCTGGCACTTCCTGGTCAGCACGGCATGGGACCCGGGCAATGACGTCTACGGTGCGCTGGTCCCGGTCTACGGCACCATCGCCACCTCGTTGATTGCGCTGCTTATCGCGGTGCCGGTGAGCTTCGGCATCGCCCTGTATCTTTCCGAAGTCGCGCCGCCGTGGTTGCGTGCGCCGGTGTCATCGGCGATCGAGCTGCTGGCCGGCATCCCCTCGATCATCTACGGCATGTGGGGCCTGTTTATCTTTGCCCCGTTCTTCGCCGACCACATCAAGCCATGGTTGACCAACAACCTTGGCGACAAGCCCGATGACGGCAAAGTGTCCTGGCTGGTCCAGCACGTACCGTTTATCGGAAAGCTTTTCGGTAGCGACTATCCTTTCGGCGCCAGCATCCTGGTCGCCGGCATCGTGCTCGCGATCATGATCATCCCGTTCATCTCCTCGGTGATGCGCGAGGTGTTCCAGACCGTACCGACCCGATTGAAGGAGTCGGCCTATGCGCTCGGTTCGAGCACCTGGGAAGTGTCATGGGACATCGTGCTGCCGTATACCCGTTCGGCGGTGATCGGCGGCATCTTTCTGGGTCTTGGCCGAGCCTTGGGCGAGACGATGGCGGTGACGTTCGTGCTCGGCAATGCGATGACGCTTTCCGCCTCGATACTTGATCCGGGCACGTCGATTGCCTCGACCATCGCGAACCAGTTCAGCGAAGCGTCCGGCCTGCAGAAATCCTCGCTGATGGCGCTCGCGTTCCTGTTGTTCGTGGTCACCTTCATCGTGCTGCTGATTGCCCGACTGATGCTGCGCCAGCTGAAACTCAAGGAAGGTCGCTGATGAGCTCGCTATACCTTCGTCGACGCATCACCAACTGGCTGGCGATGGGTTTGAGCATGCTGGCCACCCTGGTCGGCCTGGCGTTCCTGGCCTGGATCCTTTGGGAAACCCTGCGCCAGGGCATCGCCGCGCTGCAGCCGTCGCTGTTCACCAAGATCACCGCCTATGGCGCCGATGGCGGCCTGGCCAATGCCATGGTCGGCAGTCTGGTGATCAACTTCATCGGCATCGCGATCGCCACGCCGATCGGCGTACTCGCCGGGGCCTGGCTGGCCGAATACGCGAACCGCACCACGCTGGGCGAATCGATCCGTTTCCTCAACGACATCCTGCTGTCGGCACCGTCGATCGTGATCGGCCTGTTCGTCTACACCATCGTGGTGTTGCCGACCACCGCGCTCACCCACGGTTCGACCACGTTCTCCGGTTTCGCCGGTGGTATCGCGCTGGCGCTGATCGCGTTGCCGGTGATCGTGCGCACCACCGACGAGATGCTGCGGCTGGTGCCCTCCACGCTGCGCGAGGCGGCGCTGTCGCTTGGCGTGCCGCAGTGGAAACTCACCCTGCAGATCCTGATCCGCGCCGCCCGCTCGGGCATCATCACCGGCGTGCTGCTGGCGCTGGCACGCATCAGCGGCGAGACCGCACCGTTGCTGTTTACCGCGTTCGGCAACAACTACATGGCCATCAATCCGATCAACAAGATGTCCAGCCTGCCGCAGATCATCTACCAGTACGCGAACGACCCGGGCGATGCCATGCACTCGATGGCCTGGGCCGGCGCGTTCGTGGTCACCATGTTTGTACTGCTGCTCAGCCTCGCTTCCCGTCTGGTCCTTTCCCGCAACAAGGTGTCCCATGAATGATTCCGCCGCCACCATGAACCAGGGACCGGTGGCTACCACGCAGGCGGTCACGTCCGCTGGCGCGCCCAAGCTCACCGTGCGCGACCTGCACTTCTACTACAACGGTTTCCATGCGCTGAAAGGCATCAGCATGGACATCCCGGAGAAGAAGGTCACCGCGATCATCGGCCCGTCCGGTTGCGGCAAGTCGACCTTGCTGCGCATCTTCAACCGCATCTACGCGATCTACCCGAAGCTGGAGGCGAAGGGCGAGATCGTGCTGGACGGTGAAAACATCCTCGACCCGCGCTATTCCATGAACCGCCTGCGCAGCAAGGTCGGCATGGTGTTCCAGAAGCCGGTTCCGTTCCCGATGACGATTTTCGAGAACGTCGCCTACGGCATCCGCCACCACGAGAAACTGTCGAAGGCGGACATGACCGTGCGCGTGGAGCAGGCACTACGCAGCGCGGCGCTATGGGACGAAGTGAAGGACAAGCTCAAGCAGAATGCGCTCGGTCTTTCCGGTGGTCAGCAGCAGCGTCTGTGCATCGCGCGCGCGATCGCGCTGAAACCTGAAGTATTGTTGCTGGACGAGCCCACCTCCGCGCTTGACCCAATCGCCACTGGTCGTATCGAGCAATTGGTGGAAGAACTGAAAAACGAATTCACCATCGTCATCGTCACCCACAATATGCAGCAGGCGGCGCGCTGTTCCGACCAGACCGCGTTCATGTACCTGGGCGAGTTGATCGAGTTCAGTGGCACCGAACAAATCTTCACCAAGCCCGGCAAGAAGCAGACCGAGGACTACATCACTGGTCGTTTTGGTTGATGCATTGATGCACTGAAGCCCCTCTCCCTCTGGGAGAGGGGTTGGGGTGAGGGTTCGGGCGGAGCATCAGCGCCCCGCTCCGCCCGAACCCTCATCCGCCCCCGGATCCAGTCCGGGGCAAGCTCTGCGGGCACCTTCTCCCGCGGGGAGAAGGAACAACAAGAGGCAAACGCACATGAACACCAGCGGCAAAGAACACATCATCAAGAGCTACGACGACGAACTGACCCGGCTTACCGGTGAAATCGTGCGCATGGGCGAGCTGTCGGTGACTCAGCTGGAATCAGCGATCGATGTGGTCGAGCGGCGCGACGAACGTGCCGCGCAGCGTGTCGTCGTCAACGACGATGCAATCGATCTGCTGGAACAGGAAATCAGCCATGACGTGGTGCGCCTGCTGGCGCTGCGCGCGCCGATGGCCGGCGACCTGCGCAATGTCTTTGCCGCCCTGCGCATCGCCGCCGACATCGAGCGCATCGGCGACTACGCTGCCAACGTGGCCAAACGCTCGATCCCGTTGTCGATGGTCGCGCCGGTGGCGCCCGTCGGCGGCCTGGGATTGCTGGCCGAACTGGCCGCGACCGAAGTGCGTGAAGTGCTGCTGGCGTATCGGGATCGCGATGCCGAACGCGCCTATCAAGTGTGGAAAGACGATGTTGTGCTGGACGAAGCCTATACCGGCTACTTCCGTCAGCTGCTGACCTACATGATGGAAGACCCGCGCAACATCACGCCCTGCACGCATCTGCTGTTCATGGCCAAGAACATCGAGCGCATCGGCGACCACGCCACCAATATCGCCGAGAACGTGTGGTTCCAGGTCACCGGCGAGCCGTTGAACAAGCAGCGCAGCAAAGGCGATCTGACGTCGAATCCCGAACTGGGCAAATTGGGCGACTAGGCCGAGTGATCGATAGCGGCCCTTGCAGGGCCGCTATACGTGGGTAGCTCAATGCGCGGTGAGCTTGAGCCCGACGATGCCTGCAACAATGAGTGACACGCACAGCAGCCGCAACGGCGCCGCCGAGTCACCAAACAGCACGATGCCAAGAATCACGGCACCGACGGCACCGATACCGGTCCAGATCGCGTAAGCGGTACCGATCGGCAAGCTTCGCGTGGCCAGCGCCAGCAACAGCACACTGATGATCATTGCCACAGCGGTGGCCACGCTGGGCCACAGCCGGGTAAAGCCATCGCTGTACTTGAGACCGATCGCCCAGCCGATTTCAAACAGGCCGGCGAGCGCGAGATAAATCCAGGGCATGGCAAACTCCTCTGCATGCAGAGCAGGGTCGTCCCCGCGATCAATGAGAGAAGTGCCGGAGGTCGTCCTCCACGCGCAACGCTTGCGGGCCGTTGCTGCCGTCTTGCCTGATCAAGGATAGCGCCCGCCGCCACCGAAGCAAGGCCGGGCGCCAGCGCAGGTCAGCTGGGGGTTACATTCCTGGTCAAGGCCCGATGTTGCGGTTCGCGTCGCGTGCCTCGCGCCGTAGCTGCGTCGCGTGCACGATGCCGTAGACGCCGATCGTGATCCAGGCGAGCTGCATCAGGAACGCTGGCCAGTTGATCGGCCCTTCGCCAAAACTCAGCGAGAGGATCACACCGAGCGCGCCAAGCACGTTCATCAACTGATAGACCAGGCCGTTGCCGCGCAGCTTGTGCGCCTGCAACAGCAGGAACGCCAACAGCACCAGCACCACGCCGATATAACCGGCCCAGTCATACCAGAAGAAGTTCATCGCTTCGCACTCCGCTGTCGCAATGCCTCGAACAGGACGACACCGGTGGCGACGGAGACATTGAGGCTCTCCATGCTGCCCGGCATCGGAATTTTCGCCACAAAATCGCACAGCTCACGAGTCAGTCGGCGCATGCCCTCGCCTTCCCCGCCCAGCACCAGCGCAACCGGCCCCTTGAAGTCGATGGTATAGACCGACGTGTCGGTTTCGCCATCCAGACCGGTGATCCACACACCGGCGTCCTTCAGCTCGCGCAACGTGCGGGCCAGGTTGGTCACCGCGATCAGCGGCACCCGATCGGCGCCGCCAGCCGAGGCACGACGCACCACCGGCGTAAGGCCGACCGCGCGATCTTTCGGCACGATCACCGCAGTGACTTTCGCCGCCGCCGCACTGCGCAGGCAGGCGCCGAGATTGTGCGGATCGGTAACACCATCGAGCACCAACACCAAGGTATCGCTGCCGTCACGCTCCATCAGCGCGGCCAGATCGCTTTCATGCGCCAGCGGCGGCGCTTCGTAAAGCGCCACCACGCCTTGATGACGCGCCTCGCCAGCGACCTTGTCCAGCTGCTCGCGCGGTCGATGATTTACCGGGATCTTCAGTGCCTTCGCACGCTCCGCCAATTCAAGCACGCGCGCGTTGCGCTGGCCTTGTTCGACCATCAGCTCGCGCACGCGCTCAGCGTCATTGCTCAGTGCGCCTTCGACCGGGTTGATCCCGACGATCCAACTCTCACTCATGGCTTGCCTTTCGGTTTCGGTTTGCGTGCACCGCGTTTATTGCCGCCGTTCGCCGGTGTCGGCGTCGTCTTGGCAGGCTGATGTCCCTGGCTTTGCGACTTGCCTCGGCTGGACCGGCCCGATCCGGACTTCACCGGATCGGACTTGACCGGTGCCGAACCGCGGCGAGGACGATGGCCGTCGTCAGCTTGCGTGGACGCACGCGAACGTGGCGGCGGATTATCCCTCAATACCCGTTCGCTTGGGACCGCTGCTTCCGGTGCTACCTTGTCGCGCCGACCGAACGCGCGGCCGATTGCCTTCGCCGCCCGGCCAAACATACCCGGCGCGCTGGCTGCACCAGCGGGCTTCTTCGGCAGCGAATAACGTTCGCCACTGGCGGCATAGTCGTAGGCCTTGGCGGTACCCACCGGCGGAGTGACCACCGCGCGTGGCGCTACCAGTCGGAAATCGATCTTGCGATCTTCCAGGCTTGCGCGCAGTACCTGCACCCGCACGTGATCACCAAGGCGGAATTGGGTGCCAGTACGCTCACCCTTAAGCAGTTTGCGGATCGCATCGAAGTGGTAGTAGTCGTTGGCGAGCTGGGAGATGTGCACCAGCCCGGACACCTTCGACTCGTCCAGCTCAACGAACAGGCCGAACGACGTCACACCGGTGACCACGCCTTCGAATTCGCTGCCGATGTGCTTTTCCATCCATGCGCACTTGAAGCGCTCGTCGACATCGCGCTCGGCCTCTTCGGCACGCCGTTCGCGTTGCGAACAATGCACCGCCATCGCTGCCATTTCGGCGGGGCTGTAGCTGTATTCACTCGGCTTGCGACCGGTCAATGCAAAACGGATCGCGCGATGCACCAGCAGGTCGGGGTAACGGCGGATCGGTGATGTGAAGTGCGCATAGGCCTGCAACGACAGACCGAAGTGGCCGCGGTTGTCCGGCTGGTAGGCCGCCATGCTCTGCGAGCGCAACAGCACGTTCTGGATCAGCTCGCGCTCGGGGCGATCGTGCACCATGCGCAGGATTTCGGAGAAGTCACCAGGCGTGACTTTGTCCACCGGCGGCATGCTCAACTTGAACTCGCGCAGGAACTGCTGCAGGTCCTCGTACTTCTCCGCCGGCGGTGGCTCATGCGCGCGGAACAGTGCGGGGATTTTCTTCTTCTCCAGGAACAGCGCCGCCTGCACGTTCGCGGCGATCATGCATTCCTCGATCAGCTTGTGCGCATCGTTGCGCTCGGTGGCGCCCATCGATTCCACGCCACCGGTCTGGTCGAGGCGGAACTTCACTTCCGGCGTCTCGAAATCGATCGCGCCGCGACGTTTGCGCTGCTGCGCCATGGCCTTGTACAGCGCATGCAGGTGTTCCAGCTGCGGCAATACATCAGCCACTTCATGAATGGCATCGGCATCGCGTAGCCCGACGACCTGCCATACCTTGTCGTAGGTGAGTCGCGCATGCGAGCGCATCACCGCGTCGTAGAACTTCGACTTGATGACGTTGCCTTCGGCATCGATCTGCATGTCGCAGACCATGCACAGCCGTTCGACTTTCGGATTGAGCGAGCAGATGCCGTTGGACAGTGTCTCCGGCAGCATCGGCACCACGAAACCTGGGAAGTAGGTCGAGGTGCTGCGTTCGTACGCCTCGCGATCCAGCGCATTGCCGATCTGCACATAGTGCGACACGTCGGCGATCGCCACGATCAGTCGCCAGCCGCCACCACGCTTGGGTTCGGCATATACCGCGTCGTCGAAATCGCGTGCGTCGGCACCGTCGATCGTGACCAGCGGCAACTGCCGGATATCCGTGCGGCCTTCGCGTTCGGCGGCCGTCACCTCGGGCTCGACCTGCGCGGCATCGCGCAGTACTTCAGGCGGCCATTCGTGCGGCAGGTCGTGGCTGGCAATCGCCATCTCGACCACCAGCGACGGTTGCAGCCGATCACCCAGCACGGCGCGAATCTCGCCCATCGGACCACGATGCGGCGTCGGTGGATCGGTGATCTCGACCACCACGATCTGCCCGGAACGTGCGCCCTGCTCCTGTCCCGGCTTGATCATCACGTCCTGGTTCAGCCGGCGATCGTCCGGCGCGACGAGCGTCACGCCGTTTTCGATAACCACCCGGCCAACCAGCCGCGGCGAACGGCGCTGCAGCACTTCGGCAATCGCGCCCTGCTTGCGACCGCGTCGATCGATACCGACCACGCTGGCCAGCACGCGATCGCCGTGCATCACCACACGCATCTGCTGCGGTGACAGGTACAGATCATCGCCGCCCTCGTCGGGGCGCAGGAAGCCGTAGCCCTCGGCATTGGCCAGCACGACGCCGGCGATCAGGTCGAGTTTCTGCGTAGGCGCATAGCCGCCGCGTCGGCCCAGCAGCAGCTGACCATCGCGCACCATCGCCCCGAGGCGCTTGCGCAGCGCCTCGAGATCGGCCTCGTCATCAATCTTCAGCGCCTCGGCGATGCGCGCCTCGGTGAGCATTTCGCCGCGCTCTTCGAGCAAAGCGAGAATCGCCTCTCGGCTGGGGATCGGGCGCGCATAGCGCTGCGCCTCACGATCCGCATGGGGATCAAGATGGGGACCGCGCACGGCGCCTGCGGCAGCCTTGTTGCGTCGTTGTCCAGTCGATACGCCAGCTTGCGGCTTCGGGCCGGCGGGCTTCGCCCGACCTTTGCCGGGCGGGGAATCCTGGCCTTTGCCAGGTTGCGGGGGAGTTTTTCTGGTCACTAAATATCCTTGTGGTGTGCGCGGCGCGGAGAATGACACGACGCGATGTAATGAGGGTGAAAAAGTGTTGACAAGCTACCGACAGATGCCTACATTACGCGGCTCACGCAGCTCGCAGAGCGGTGTGACACCTGCCCAGGTGGCGGAATTGGTAGACGCACTAGCTTCAGGTGCTAGCGGGGGCAACTCCGTGGAGGTTCGAGTCCTCTCCTGGGCACCAATTGTAAACGAAGGCCGCCTTAATGGCGGCCTTCGTCTTTTCATGCCTTCGTTTAGGGGCGCCTCACCGACAACCGTTCGGACTGAGCGTAGCGCCGAAGGCGCGAAGTCGAAGCCTCCCGGCAGCCCCCTTCGACTTCGCCGCTATGCGGCTACGCTCAGGGCGAACGGTCTATGGAGGGGCTTGGGTGCGGTCAAAGCCGCATTTTCTTCAGCCTGCTCGCCGCGCAGGTTGTGCACCACGTAGGTTGGGGTGAGCGCAGCGATGCCCAACATTCCCCACCTGCCAGGATTAGTGAAAGCTCACCGAACACCGTTCGGGCTGAGCGTAGCGCCGAAGGCGCGAAGTCGAAGCCTCCCGGCAGCCCCCTTCGACTTCGCCGCTATGCGGCTACGCTCAGGGCGAACGGTCTATGGAGGGGCTTGGGTGCGGTCAAAGCCGCATTTTCTTCAGCCTGCTCGCCGCGCAGGTTGTGCACCACGTAGGTTGGGGTGAGCGCAGCGATGCCCAACATTCCCCACCTGCCAGGATTAGTGAAAGCTCACCGAACACCGTTCGGGCTGAGCGTAGCGCCGAAGGCGCGAAGTCGAAGCCTCCCGCCAGCCCCCTTCGACTTCGCCGCTATGCGGCTACGCTCAGGGCGAACGGTGGTTGGAGGGAGTTGGGCATAGTCAGAGCCGGAATTACTTCGGCCTGTTCGCCGCGCAGGTTGTGCCCACGTAGGCTGTGCTTCACGCAGGCTGTGCTTCACATAGGTTGGGGTGAGCGCAGCGATGCCCAACAATGACCTCAAACCACAGAGACGTTGGGCATCGCTGCGCTCACCCCAACCTACACGTCGCTTCAGGCAGATGGCGGGCCCTTTAGCTCGATCATGTTGCCTTGCGGGTCGTACAGATAGATCGACGGGCCTTCGCCCTGCGCGCCGTAGCGCGAGCCCACCTCGCCGGTGCGCACGTCATGCGCCTTGAGATGCGCGATGATCGCTGCCTCGTCGTAATTTTCCACGCGCAGGCACAGGTGATCCATGTTGTGCCCTTCCGCACCCGGCGCGTCACCGCCCATGCGACCCAGTTTGCCGTCGATGCTGACCAGATCGATCAGCGACGAACCAGCGCGCAACTGCACCAAGCCGATCTCATTCTGCCGGCGTTCGACGTGGCAGCCCAGCACGTCGCAGTAAAAGCGTTGCATGGCCGCCATGTCGATGGCGCGCAATACCACATGGTCAATTTCACCGATGCGGATCATGGTTGCTCTCAGGGGCTGGGGTAGGGTCTCAAAGCATAGCGCGGGCCGCTGGCAGATCAGCTCCGTCCATCATTCAGGGGGTGCGTTCAGTGGCTCGGTTCCGTTGCTGGGTGACCAACTTCGCTCTTGAAGGGCTCCTCCGGCCTTCGCCGCAATAACGGGCGTACCCGCCCCGGGGATCTCACCGTTCAGGAAGAACCTGCGTAACAACGGGAAACCCTCGCGCGACACCTGTATAATTGACCAGTAAACGCTTGGTGGGAGAAGCGGGCGGCCCTGTGCAGGGCACGTTCCGCTGCCGAAGACGCAACGCCCGTAATCGCTCAGGCTCCCATACCACCGCGCGTAAACACTCTGGAGAGACCGGTTGAATCCGGCGCCGAAGGTGCACGAAGCAAGGTTCTCTGATGCAGATCAGCGATCCGACAGGCTTCCAAACTCTCAGGCAAAAGGACAGAGGGGCGCCCCACGTGCGGCACGGCACGTTGTCTGCGGATGCCCTTGTCATGAGCCAGAACACTACTATTCCTTCACTGCGCGAGCTTGAGCACCACCACGCCTTCCTCGAACGCCACATCGGCCCGAACGATGCGGAGATCGAGCAGATGCTGCACGTCATCGGCCACAGTTCGCTTGAAGCGATGACCGATGCGATCGTGCCGGGCAAGATCAAGTCGCCGTCACCGCTTGCCCTGCCCCAGGCGATCACCGAGGTCGAGGCGCTAGCCAAGATCCGCACGATCGCTGACAAGAACCAGGTGTTCCGCAGCTTCATCGGCCAGGGCTACTACGGCACGCTGACGCCGAACGTCATCTTGCGCAACATCCTGGAGAATCCTGCCTGGTACACGGCCTATACGCCGTATCAGGCCGAGATCTCGCAGGGCCGCATGGAAGCGCTGATCAATTTCCAGACCATGTGTGCCGACCTCACCGGCATGGAAATCGCGAACGCCTCGCTGCTGGATGAAGGCACCGCCGCGGCCGAAGCAATGACGCTGGCCAAGCGTTCGTGCAAGTCCAAGTCCAACGTGTTCTTCGTCTCCAACGGCGTGCATCCGCAGACGCTCGAAGTGGTCAAGACGCGTGCCGAAGCACTGGATATCGAGCTGCATATCGGCGATGACGCCGACGGCGCCAGTGTCGACAGCTTCGGCGTGCTGTTGCAGTACCCGAATACGTTCGGCCAGATCAACGACTACAAGGCACTCGCCGACGCCGCGCATGCGCGTGGCGCGCTGGTAGCCGTGGCTACCGATCTGCTCGCCCTCACCCTGATTGCCGCGCCTGGCGAATGGGGCGCGGACATCGTGGTTGGCAATTCCCAGCGATTCGGCGTGCCGTTTGGCAACGGCGGTCCGCATGCTGCGTTCATGGCCTGCCGCGATGCGTACAAGCGCTCGATGCCGGGTCGCCTGATCGGCGTGTCACTGGATGCCGAAGGCAAGCCGGCCTATCGCCTCACGCTGCAGACGCGTGAGCAGCACATCCGCCGCGAGAAGGCCACGTCCAACATCTGTACCGCACAGGTGCTGCTGGCAGTGATGGCCAGCATGTACGCCGTGTATCACGGCCCGGAAGGGCTGACCCGCATTGCGCGTCGCACGCATCGCCTTGCCGCAATCCTCGCCGCGTCGCTGCGTCAGGCCGGCCACACGATCGGCCCGGATTTCTTCGACACGCTGCATGTAGTGAACGTCGACGCCGATGCACTCATCGCCAAGGCCGAGGCGGTCGGCATCAACCTGCGCCAGATCCACGGCCAGAGCGTGAGCATCAGCCTCGACGAAACCACCACGCGCGCCGACGTCATCGCCCTTGCCACATTGCTGGACGCCAGCATCGACGACATCGACGAACTTGATGCCGCGACTGCGGATGCACTGCCGAACGGCCTGCGTCGCCACAGCGCGTTCCTCACGCATCCGGTGTTCAACACGCATCACAGCGAGCACGAGCTGCTGCGCTACATGCGCGCGCTGGCCGACAAGGATCTGGCGATGGATCGCACCATGATCCCGCTGGGCAGCTGCACCATGAAGCTCAACGCCACTGCCGAGATGATCCCGGTGACCTGGCCGGAGTTCGGCAATATCCATCCGCTGGCGCCGGTCGCGCAGACGCAGGGTTACAAGGATCTGATCGAAGGCCTCGAGGCGATGCTGGTCGAATGCACCGGCTACGACGCCGTGAGCCTGCAGCCGAATTCCGGCGCACAAGGTGAATACGCCGGCCTGCTGGCGATCCGTGCGTACCATCGTTCGCGCAATGAAGGTCACCGCAACATCTGCCTGATCCCTGAATCCGCACACGGCACCAACCCGGCCTCCGCGCAGATGTGCGGCATGACCGTGGTGGTGACCAAGTGCGACGCGAACGGCAACGTGGACGTCGAAGACATCCGTCGTGCCGCCGAGAAGTACAGCGATCGCCTCGCTGCCCTGATGATCACCTACCCGTCCACGCACGGCGTGTTCGAGGAAGACATCGTCGCGATCTGCGAGATCGTCCACGCACATGGCGGCCAGGTGTATACCGACGGAGCCAACATGAACGCGCTGGTCGGCGTCGCCAAGCCCGGCAAGTGGGGTTCGGACGTATCGCATCTGAACCTCCACAAGACGTTCTGCATTCCGCATGGCGGTGGCGGCCCGGGTGTCGGCCCGTGTGCGGTGAAGTCGCACCTCGCGCCGTTCCTGCCGCGCACGCTCGGTGGCGAAGGTACGGTGGGCATGGTCAGCGCAGCGAGCTACGGCTCCGCCTCGATCCTGCCGATCTCGTGGATGTACATCACGATGATGGGCAGCCAGGGCCTGCGCAAAGCCACCCAGGTGGCACTGCTCAACGCGAACTACATCGCCAAGCGCCTCGCCCCGCATTACGAGACGCTGTACACCGGCCGTAACGGCTTGGTGGCGCACGAATGCATTCTCGATCTGCGCCCGCTGAAGGATGCCACCGGCATCGGTGCCGAAGACGTGGCCAAGCGCCTGATCGACTTCGGCTTCCATGCGCCGACGCTGAGCTTCCCGGTCGCCGGCACTTTGATGGTGGAACCGACCGAGAGCGAATCGCTGCATGAGCTCGATCGCTTCATCGACGCGATGATCCAGATCCGTGACGAGATTCGCGCCGTGGAAGAAGGCACGCTCGACCGTGAGGACAACCCGCTGAAGAACGCCCCTCACACCGCCACCATGGTGGCTGGCAGCGAGTGGGACCACGCCTACCCGCGCGAACTCGCCGCGTTCCCGCTGCCCAGCCTCAAGCTGCAGAAGTACTGGTCACCGGTCGCCCGCGTCGACAACGTCTACGGCGACAAGAACATCATGTGCGCCTGTATTCCGGTCGATGCTTACAAGGAAGAAGCGGAGGCGTAAGCCCGAGTAGCTAGCCATCCAGAAGGGCCTCGCCATGCGAGGCCTTTCTTTTGCCCGACGTAGGCTGGGGTGAGCAAACGCATGCTTGGCCGCGCGCTCAATGTTGGGCTTCGCCGTTGCTCACCCCAACCTACGAGGCCGTTACGGTCCGTCGCTAGCTGTTCGTGACGATGCCGTTCCTGTCCCGCTTGGCTTGATACAGCTGCCGGTCGGCTGTTTCGATAAACGACAGCAGTTCATCGCCGTGCGCGGGGATGGTCGTGTGCGTGCCCAGGCTGACGGTCAACACCGCGCACAACTCCGATCCCTCGTGCGGAATCTGCTCATTTGCAAAAAGATCACGGCAGCGCTCGGCGATTTTTCTTGCGGCAGGTTCATCCGTTTCAGGCAGCACCAGCGCGAACTCATCGCCACCAAAACGCGCGACAAAATCACGTGCCCGCGTCGCCGCTGAGCCTAGCAAGCGGGCGGCAAGCTTCAGGCATTGATCCCCTTCGAGATGCCCGTAGTGGTCGTTGTACTGCTTGAAATAATCGATATCGAGCATGACCAGCGACAACGGCTGCTTGTTGCGCCGTGCATTGGCCCACTCCACTTCCATCAAGGCATCAAAGCGGCGTCGATTCGCCACGCCGGTCAGCCCGTCCTTGTATGAAAGTTCTTCCAGCTCCTTTTGCAGATCGATCAACTTCTGCTCGGTCTGCTTGCGCTCGCTGATGTCGAACATGAATCCGATCAGCGAGTCGACCGAACCGTCGTCATTGCGGACCACATGCACCACGTCACGGATCCACACGTATTCGCCGTTCGCGCACAACGCCCGATAGTCGGCTTCGTGATCGACACCCGCCTTCGATTGCGCGACGCAAAAATCCACGGCCCAGGCCCGGTCGTCAGGGTGCATGCGCTCCGCCCAGTCGTTCACGCTGACCCAGCTGGCAGGAGCCCAACCAAGCAGGCTTTCGATCTGCGGCCCGACATAGGCAAACGCCATGGTGCCCCAGTCGATTTTCCAGGGTATGGCCTTGGTCGACTCCAGCAGGGTCCTGTAAACATCGCTGTTGGTTTCGATTTTATTTTCGATGTTAACCATCGTTTCCAATCCCGATCATGGTTGGGAAAGCATTCAAGGGAGCCGGCCAACTTCTGTATACGGCCGCCAACATGGTTGCACGACGTCACTTCCGGCCCAACCAGGGCCCAGGCATGGGCCAATACATCACCCAGCAGCAGGCAGACCACGGCGTAGTGAACGTGATACCCCCGATTACCACTCCTTCCGGGCGGATCGTACGAGTACAAGCAATGGCTGTGCCCAACTTGCGGCGGACCAACTTCAACTAGAGCGCAGCATCATCAATCATGAACGTCTCGACCTTCTTCAGGTCCAGCATCACCGTCATCGGGTCGAAGGTGGATTCGACGAAACCGTGATGAAGATAGAAGGCCATGGCGGACGCATCGACGGCGTGACATAGCAGCACACGTGCGCCGATTTCGCGCGAAGCCCGCAGGGCGCGCAGCACGACGTCCTGCAGCAGGTCGGCGCCGAACCCTTGTCCTTGCCAACAGCTGTCGACCGCCAGCCGACCCAGCACGATCGCCGGAATCGGATCCGGCATGTTCCGCCGCATCCCGCCTAACGCGTGCGTTCGCTCTATGCTGCCGGCCGCCAGCGCGTAGTAACCGATGACACGCTGGCCCTCACAGGCGACAAAACAGCGCGACCGGTGCCCATCCTCATTGCCGCGCGCACGGCGACGCAACCAGTCAGCGAGCTCCGGATGAGGCGAGATGAAATCGTCGACTTCGTGCCCGGGCTTGAACGGGGCCGGCGCATGGATCGTCACGCCTCAGCGCGACCAGCGTGGTTGCCGCGTCAACAGGCGCCGCAATGCCTCGGGGTCGGGTAGCGGCGCGTCAAGCGCCTGCTCGAAGCGCTTCGCCTGTGCATCGGACAGGACGAAGCGGGCACGGTCGGCCAGCACCGCCTCGGCACGCTGTAGGGTCGCATCCAGCACAAACGCGGTGCGGGTGGTGCCCATGGCCTCTGCCGCACGCTCGATCAACACTTTCTGCGCCGGCGTGGCGCGAAGATTGATGGTCTTTTCCCGGGTTACGCTGGCGGCAGACATGGCGAGACTCCAATGTGCGCACATTGTATGTACATCATTGACGGCGGGGCAAGCTGGAAGCTACAGACTCGATTACCGATCGAAGTAACACTGATAAAAGCACCATGAATCGTACGGTTAATGGTATGCTCAAGTGAACCATGAACTCCGTCATCGGGAGACTGCCGTGACTTCGATCAGTGCCAACCATCTGAAGACCCAGGGCGTTTCGGCCATCACCGAAGCGCTGGCCAATGCGCCGGAGGCGATGGTGTCAGTCCGCGGAAAAGACCGTTTCGTGGTGATGAATATCGAGCACTATCACTACCTGCGCGAGTGCGAGCTGACTGCCGCGCTGGCCGAGAGTCAGGCGGATCTGGCCGAAGGCCGCTTCGTCAAAGAGTCGGTCGACGCGCACATGAAGCGTCTGGCCAACCTGCCGTGAGCTACACGCTGGTCTTTACCGACCAGTACAACCGGCGGGCTGCGCGCTTCCTCAAGCGCCATCCGCAGGCGCACGAGCAGTACCGCAAGACTCTGATGCTGCTTGAAGCCAATCCGCATCACCCTTCCCTGCGACTGCACGCACTGAGCGGGAAATTGAGCGGGCTGCATTCGGTGTCGATCAATCTGTCGCATCGCATCACGCTGGAGCTGATGATACGCGAACAGCAGATTGTGCCAATCAACGTGGGCGACCACGACACCGTGTATTGATGACGCCCCACCCACACGACTGACTCAACGCTTCACTTCACACCAGTCGTTGCATCAGTCGGCGCAGCCACCGGCTGCAATGGGCCGACCGTGACGTGACCCTTCCAACCATCGAACACGTTCGCGGCAGCCTTGTCCACGGCGCTGACGACGACCTGTATCGGCGGGCACTGCGAGGGGTCCGGAGCCATGGACGACTGCGCGGACGTCGAGACGCCTTCCATGCAGTAGTTGCCGCCCATGGATTCCACGCGCCTGAGTTGAGCCATGCCTTGCGCATAGCGCTCTTCGGCGCGCGGCGCTGCCTTGGCATCCCCATAGATCGGACGCATCGTCGTCAGCAGCTGTTCGGCGGCTCTTCGATCGGCGGCTGTGACCTTCGCATACGCGGCTTTGTAGGCTGGCTCGAACGTCGATTGCGGTCGCTCTGCTGCCAGCGCCAACCATGCCAGCCCCAAAGGTCGATTGACCGGCTGATGATCACCCAACATCGCCATCACGCCGAGCACGTATTGCGCCGGCTTGCTGGCCCAGCTGGCGGCGGTCGTGAAGAATTTCTGTGCGTATTCGTAGCGCTGTTCACCATACGTCTGCTCGGCGATGCAGTAGTAGTAATCGCCCGGCACGATGCGTTCTTCGCCAATCGCACATTTTGTGGACGCCAGATCCGCATCGCTCGGCACGCTGGGCGCGCTTTGCGGTGCCGGTGGCGCATCGGTTGCGCTCACCGTCAATGACGTGGCGAACACAACCACAAACATGCTCGTCACCCCTAGCGACCGCATCGATTTCCAGCACAATCCATACATGGTGCAACTCCCCGATTGAACAATGGCGCAGACGGCCGACTCACCATGTTAACGGCCATCCATCCCGTCGGGATGACAGCCCCGACGATATCCTCGGCCGTATCCACTTATCGAGCGTTATTTCGCCACATCCCGCACTCTATTTCCATGGCGTGCCGCCGGAAAAATCGCTGACAAGTGTCGTGTTGAGCTGGGACAAGATAGTAGGGTTTGTAGTGATCAATCCGAGCTCCCGGTTCTTGGTCAATGAGGCCTCGGAAAAGTTTTCCGAACCCACGAACGCCTTCGCGCCCGACTTGCCGTAGTCGGCCACGATCACCTTGGCGTGGATGTACAGCGAAGCATCCGCGGCATAGGTGCTGATATGCACGCCGGCTTTCGCCAGCGTATTGAAGTTCGCGCTCCAGTCGGTGCTGTCGGTCATGCACAGCGTTACGTTCACGCCGCGCTTGGCCGCCTTTGTCAGTGCGGTGACGATGGTGCTGTAGCTCAGCTCTTCATTTTCGACCAGCAGGCTGACCTTGGCCGCCCCAATGAGATTCACCAGATCGGTTTTTGAAACCGTCGGACTCCACACCAGGCTGTCGCCCACTGGTGGCGTGATCGACTTGCTGGTGAAGTCCGCATTGAACGTGGTTTCGATCGCACTGACATCGTTCGCATCGTTTTCGATCACTGCGAAATCGCGGCTGCTGCTGTAGTAACGGCTGGTGAGGTTGAGCGTCATCACCGCTGCCGTGGTGTCGTCGATGACGATGCTTTTCTGGTGCGTCGCGGCGTACTTGGTTTGTGCCCACACCACCTGCACACCGTGTGACTGCAGATCATCGAAGGCGGCTTGATTGCTTGCGCGCTCGAGGTTCTGATCCAGGATCACGCGAACTTTGACGCCGCTCGTCGCTGCCTGATCAAGCAATGTCTGTGCTTGCGTGTCGACCAGTTCGTACATGGTCATGTCGATGGTTTTCTTGGCCGACTGGATCAGGTTGTAGATCGACGTGAGGCCCTGGTCCGGTTCGGTAACCAGTGTCTGGGTAGCCACCCTGGCACCGTGCGTTCTGGCCTGCGCGTGGCTGGCCCACGCACCCGCGAAAAAGATGAGAAACGTAGCCGCAAAACGCGTAACCCGCCCCACAGCAAACCACCCGAAATGATTTCTCATGACCCGAATCCCTTGGCGACAGGGGAGGCATTATGGCGCTCGCCCAGATCACGAAAAGTGACGGTCACGATGCATGTCGAAGGCACCCCAGTTGTCACACAACTGTCTCAACTCTCCTCTAGTTTCGGTCGGACCAACCGCCGGGAGTAGACGATGTCTTCAGAAGCCGCCGTTTCGGCCATTCCGCTCCAGGACAAGAAGTCCGGCCGTATTTTCGCCATCATTTTCGGGGTCATCCTGCTGATCGGCGGCGGCTATGCTGCATTGCACCTCATGCAGGATCTCGCGATCGTACGGTCCAGTACCGCCACGCCCTACATCCTGCTTGGCGTGGCCTTGCTGATCGCACTCGGCTTCGAGTTCGTCAACGGTTTTCACGATACCGCCAACGCCGTAGCCACGGTGATTTACACGCACTCGCTGCCACCCAATTTCGCAGTGATCTGGTCGGGTGCGTTCAACTTTCTCGGCGTGCTGACGTCGTCTGGCGCAGTTGCTTTCACCATCGTGGCGCTGCTGCCGGTGGAACTGATTTTGCAGGTCGGTAGCCAGGCCGGTTTCTCGATGGTGTTCGCGCTGTTGATCGCGGCCATCCTGTGGAATCTGGGCACCTGGTATTTCGGACTGCCTAATTCATCCTCGCATACGTTGATCGGTTCAATCATCGGCGTGGGCCTGGCGAATCAGCTGATTTCGACACACAGCGGCACCAGCGGCGTGAACTGGGATGCCGCCATCGGCGTCTTCAAGGGCCTCGTGTTTTCTCCGATCGCAGGCTTCATTCTCGCCGGTCTGCTGATGGTGATATTGAAGGCCGTCGTGAAGATTCCCGCGCTGTACAAGGCACCGGAAGGCAACAAGCCGCCGCCGTGGCCGATCCGCGCGCTGCTGGTGCTGACCTGCACTGGCGTCAGCTTCAGCCATGGTTCGAACGACGGGCAAAAAGGCATGGGCCTGATCATGCTGATCCTGATCGGCACGGTGCCAACCGCGTATGCATTGAACGGCGCAGTCACCGGTAGCCAGGTGAAGTCGTTCCATCAGGTCTCGGCCGATGCGCAGCAGGTACTCGCTGGTATGGGTGGCGTCGCGAACGCGACCCTCGATCCGCGCAAGACTGTGACCGAGGCCGTGCAGAAGCAGGCGTTCCTGCCTACGACGGCGCCTGCCCTTTCTGCGTTGATGGTCGCGATCGACAAGCAACTCGGCAATCGCACGTCGCTCAAGGCGGTGCCGCAGGAACAGATGGGCAACGTCCGCAACGATATCTATCTGGCTGACGCCGCCATCCCGCTGGTGCTGAAACAACCCGGCCTGACGCCACAGCAGACCGGCACACTGACCGCCTGGCGCGGCCTCGGCACGCAGGCAACGCAGTTCATTCCGACCTGGGTGAAGGTTTCCGTAGCGCTGGCCCTTGGCCTGGGCACGATGGTCGGCTGGAAGCGCATCGTGGTGACCGTCGGTGAGCGCATCGGCAAAGAACATCTCACCTATGCGCAAGGCGCGTCAGCCGAACTGGTGGCGATGGTGCTGATCCAGGCAGCGGACGCGTATCACCTACCCGTCAGCACAACCCACGTACTCACCTCCGGCGTCGCCGGCACCATGGCCGCGAATGGGTCGGGCCTGCAGTGGAATACCGTGCGCAGCCTGCTGATGGCCTGGGTGCTGACGTTGCCCGCTTCGATCCTGCTGGCAGGCTCATTGTTTATCGTGTTCAGGCACATTTTCTGAAGGAAGGCTGCGGTGGATTCGCCGCAGTTGCCACCCCTCAAATAATGCCGCAGCACCTCGATCTTCGTCACCACCGAGTTCGAGGTGAACCGCCGCCGTCAAAGTTCCGCATTGAGAATATCCACATAAGCACGGTAGCTGAAGACACGATTGCGCTGGCGCTGGGTCAGTTCCGACACGATGTCCATGTCGATCAGTTGCACCAGCATCCGGTTCACCGTGGCCAGCGCCAGCCCAGTGTCCTTGACCATTCTTGCCGCGGTCGTCACCGGTTGTCGCTGCAATGCCTGCAGCAAGGCCAGCGCCGACACCGCACCACGACCCACCGTCGCTATGCGGTCGCGATCTGCACTGACCAGCACGAGCAGCCGCTGCGCCGTGGCCACGGCCTGCGTCGCACTCTGTTCGATACCTTCGGCAAAGTAGTCCAGCCAGCGCTCCCAGTCGCCGTGCAGGCGAACTGCATTGAGTAGCTCGTAATAGAGCGCACGATGTTTTTTGAAGAACAGGCTAGGGTAAAGCAATGGCTCACGTAGCAACCCGTCATGCACGAGTTGAAGCACGATCAACAGTCGCCCGATGCGACCGTTGCCGTCCAGGAATGGATGGATGGTCTCGAACTGCACGTGAGCTAGCGCGGCCTTTATCAGCGGCGGCGTTGCCTCAGGCAAATCATTGAGAAGGCGTTCCAGGTCGCCCAGGCAATCCGCGATCACCTCGGGCGGCGGAGGCACGAAAGCGGCATTGCCCGGCCGCGTGCCGCCAATCCATACTTGGCTTCGACGGAATTCACCCGGTGTCTTGCCCCGCCCCAGCGGATGATCCAGCAGCACCGCATGCATTTCGCTGATCAGCCGCAAACTCAGCGGAAAACCGCTGCGCAAGCGGGCCAGCCCGTGTTCCAGCGCGGCGACATAGCGGCTGACCTCGTGCGCGTCCTCTATTGGTACACCGGGTTGCTCATCGATCTCGTAGAGCAGCAGATCCGCCAGCGAGGATTGCGTGCCCTCGATCTGCGAGGACAGCACCGCCTCCTTGCGCACAAAGCTGTACAGCACTAGCGCCGCATTCGGCAGCAAGGCAGAGACCGCGTCCAGCCGTCCGAGCGCCACAAGCGCATCGTCGAATCGGCGGCGCAGTGCCGGTGTCCAGACCAGTGGAGGACTGGGCGGTAGCGGCGCAGGCACAAATGCATGAACCGTCTCGCCGGCTATCGACACTGTGCGGTATTGGCCCGTCGGTGGGCGTTGCATGAGCGTCTCCCACGAACGGAACTGAAATTAGTAACCGTCGTTAATTTCACTTGAGGTTGTAACTGAAATTAACGAAAAGCGCAACGCTTAGGTCAGAGCTGCGAACAGCAAACTGGTCGGCCCAGCCGCGTTGCCTATGCAATGCAGATATCCGCAACATCCAGACGAGGTCGAGCTGGCAGCCGGCAACTGTCAAGGAATGCTTGACAGCTCAAACCAGGGTACGCGCCAGATGAATCGTCGGCATAGCCCTACCGGCCGGAAAGGATCCTTACAGATGGGCTATCTCGTGCGCTCACTACCCGGCAAATTCGATCTTCGAGTTTCCCCCGACATTTCCCCGACATTTCCCCGACATTTCCCCGACATTTTGCCAGAAGCGCCCCGCAGCATGGCTCGAGCCATCGCGCTGGCCTGACACCCGTGTTCCCTAACAAGCTACCCCGGCACGACCGTGCCGGGCGAGTAACGCAGTGCGAGTCCAAGCGGCAGGCATATGCGCACGCCGCCCACACTCCTGAACGCAATCGTCACCGACGTCACTCACTGCTAGCCCAGTACAAAGCTAATTCACCCAGCGGAGCCTAAAACACGTCGCCTCTACGCCGTATTCGACAGCGTGTTCACCTCGCGCAGTGCACTTTCGAATGATTCGAAGTGCACAACCTCTCCCACTGCCCCCGGATCAAGACCATGGCGAAGAAAACCCACAGCCCGTCGTCCTCAAAACCCGCCAAGGCGAAGTCTGTCGCTACCAAGACGAACGACAGTCGCGGCGCGGGTGACGAACTGCACCAGCGGGCTGGCGGCCGGCATCCCGCGTTGACCACCAACCAAGGCTTGCCACTGTCGGACAACCAGAACTCGCTACGCGCCACGCCGCGCGGACCGACATTGCTAGAGGACTTCATCCTCCGCGAAAAAATCACCCACTTCGATCACGAACGCATCCCTGAGCGCATCGTGCACGCGCGTGGGTCAGCCGCGCATGGCTACTTCGAGCTGACCAAGTCGCTGAAGAAAGTCACCACCGCAAAGATCCTCACCGAAGTCGGCGTGAAGACGCCGCTGTTCACGCGCTTCTCCACCGTCGCCGGTGGAGCCGGATCGATCGACACACCGCGCGATGTGCGCGGCTTCGCCGTGAAGTTCTATACGAAGGAAGGCAACTGGGATCTGGTCGGCAACAACATCCCGGTGTTCTTCATCCAGGACGCGATCAAATTTCCAGACCTCGTTCATGCCGTGAAGATGGAGCCTGACCGTGGCTTTCCGCAGGCAGGCTCGGCGCATGACACGTTCTGGGATTTCATCTCGCTGACGCCCGAAGCGATGCACATGATCATGTGGGCGATGTCCGACCGCGCCATCCCGCGCTCGCTGCGCATGATGGAAGGCTTCGGCATCCACAGCTTCCGGCTGATCAACGCCGATGGCGCATCCACGTTCGTGAAGTTCCACTGGCGGCCGAAACTCGGCCTGCAATCCACCGTGTGGGACGAAGCAGTGAAACTCGCCGGCGCCGATCCGGACTTCCATCGCCGCGATCTGTTCGAGGCAATCCAGAGCGGTGCCTACCCGGAATGGGATCTGGCCGTACAGCTGTTCACCGAGAAGGAAGCCGACGCCTTCCCGTTCGATCATCTCGACCCGACCAAACTCATCCCCGAAGAACTGGTGCCGCTGACCGTGATTGGCCGCATGGTGCTGGATCGCTGGCCCGACAACTTCTTCGCCGAAACCGAGCAGGTCGCGTTCTGCCCCTCGCACATCGTGCCCGGCATCGACTTCTCCAACGACCCACTGCTGCAGGGCCGGCTGTTCTCCTATCTCGATACGCAACTCTCGCGGCTGGGTTCACCGAACTTCCACCAGCTACCGATCAACGCACCCAAGTGCCCGTTCGCAAACCAGCAGCGCGACGGCCACATGCAGATGGAAGTACCCAAGGGCCGCGTGAACTATGAGCCAAGCTCACTCGACCCAACCTCGCCTCGCGAAGTCGCCGCAGGATTCCACAGCGCTGCGGTAAAAAGCGAAGACGGCGCCAAGGGCCGAATCCGCGCCGAAAGCTTCGCCGACCATTACAGCCAGGCGCGGCAGTTCTATCGCAGCCAGACCCGATACGAACAAGCCCACATCGCCTCATCCATCGTGTTTGAGAATTCCAAGGTTGGAACTCCGCACGTACGTGAAGCCGTCCTCGGTCACCTGCGCAACATCGACGAGGATCTGGCCCAGCGCGTAGCCAACGGTCTGGGCATCGCCAAACTGCCGCCAGCTGCACCCACGGCAGTCAAAGCCAAAGACCTGCCCAACTCCCCCGCACTGCAGATCATCGGCAAGATGAAGGACACCTTGCAGGGCCGCAGCGTCGGCATCCTCATCCACGACGGCTCCGACGCCGGCACCGTGAAGTCGCTACGGAAGGCGATAGAAGCGGAAGGAGCCAGCGCCAAGCTCGTAGCAGTCCGCCTGGGCAACATCAAGCTCAGCGACGGCAAATCCGTCGACGCCGACGGTCAACTGCTAGGCACGCCATCCCTGGTATTTGACGCCATCGCTATCGTGCTGTCCGACGACGCCGGCAAACAACTAGCCAAAGAAGCCGCCGCCGTCGACTTCGCCAGCCAGGCCTTCGCTCACCTCAAGGCTATCGCCGCTGATGCAGGTGCGCAGGCCGTGCTGAAAGCTGGCGGTGTTGCGAAGGATGCGGGTGTCGTTGGTGCTGACGACACGAAGGCATTTATCAAGGCGGCGAAGACGCGGCAGTGGGATCGCGAAGCGAAGCTGCGCACGCTGGCGTAGTTGGGGCAGACGTTGGATATGAAGAGGCCCGCAATGCGGGCCTCTTCGTCACGGCTGGCAGTGGACATCAAGCTCAAAACTACGCCTCCGGCTCCGGCTTCATCTTCTCCAGCACTTCCTCCAACTCGGTGATCGTCGTCTCCAGCGCCTCGTGCAGCTGCCCCTGACGATCCATCAGATCAGCAATCTTGTCGGCCAGCTTCAGCTTGGACAATTCACCGTCAAAGAGCAGCCACTCCGCCGTCAACGCCTCCACATTGTTCTTGGAGTAATGCCGCATCTCCTTCAACTGCGACAACGTATCGCCGATATGGTCGGCAGGAGTCTTGGCATTTTCGTCGGACATGGGAATTCCTCTTAGCGAAGTGTAACCGTCGACCGAACACTAGCGTCGCGGATGCGAAGCTAGTGCGAAGGATTCAGATGTCGTTGCTGCTTACGACACTAAAGCTCTATCAAGACGACGAAAGACTCGGCCGTGGAAGTACGAAGGGAGCTGCGGACGCCTGCGCTAGGCCCAACCAGTAAAATGCTTGATAGATCTACCTGACTCGGGGATTGCACACACGCCCGGAGGAGTCATGACAGCGCCCGTCTAAATGGTCGATAGACTCAAGCCACCTCATTAATTGTCCACTGCAAACCTCAACTAGGCGACTCTGAACACCAGGGCTTGCTTGTCGCGAATCTCAATAGGTGAACGCGCCGAAGGGACCTAACCGTTTACGGTGCTCCGCTAGATAGGCGCACTGCTCCTTTTCAAAGGGAGCCGAATGGTTGCTTCGAGGCAACGCCCATCGCTCGAGAACATCCCTTGGAACATCATTGCGTATCAGGGCTTGACCATCATCCTCGAAGGACATCAGTCCAAGATCGAAAAGAGCATCTACATGCGGCGAGAGCATGATGCCGTTAGCACCGTCCAACCTCTCAAAATTGCTACTCTCCCGCCAAGGCTTGATGTGGCTCGCACGTAGAAGTCGTTTGTCGGACACGCCTGTCATTCTGCAAACCGGATGCCGCAGCAACACTTGAGCACGAAAGAAGCCCTGGCCGATTCTGGCTTGAACCAGCTGGACTCGTTGAGTCTCACTTGTCTCATCGGATTGTTTAATTTTTTCTATATCCAACCTGTATTCCGAAGGTGTTTCCGAAACACGTTGAAGCGGTTCGTGCATGTCGTCCATTCGAGTCAATCGAAGCAATTCTTCACCAAGCTCATCTGCGATGCTGGCCAGGTAGATACCCTGATTACCATTGCCGTTAGCCTGGATCGGCGAATACTTTGGGGGCAACCAGCGCACAATTCGCTCAAGAAAATCCTTGGGTCGAACGGACGATCGCGCAGCTCGGAACTCGACAGCAAGGAACCACCCCTCGTTCGACCAATATGTACCCGTATGGCCAAACTCAGTGGGCTTAGGTGTCGTGGTGGCTTCTGCTGCGACGGTTCCCACCGCGGCTAGAACACCATCGGCGTAGGAAAAAACCACATCCCCCGGCATGGCCCGCACCATGTTGTCGTAGGAGTGGTTTCGCGCCCCGTTCTGGTTCAATTTTGGCGACCACAGATAGTCGCCATCGACCTCGTGTTTGCGCGTCTGCTTGTGATTGACCCACCAATAAGCCATGGCGCCCAGCATACTGGCTTAGACATTTCATTCAACAGCCAAATTGCTACTTCAACAAAGTAAGCTTGGATACCTCGCTCCCAAGACACAATCAGAATCATGAACGTGGACATACAGACCCTACAAGCATCGCTACGCACGTTTGCGGCAGACCGGGATTGGGAGCAGTTCCACTCGCCCAAGAATCTAGCCGCTGCGCTCTCTGTCGAGGCTGCCGAACTCTTGGAACATTTTCAATGGCTGACGGACGAACAAAGCCGATCTATTTCGGACACGGATCGCGAGGCGATCGCCGAGGAAGTGGCCGACGTCTTTCTCTACCTTCTGCAATTGTCTGACAAGCTCGACATCGACCCTATAGAGTCCGCCAGGAAAAAGATTCAAACCAACGCAAGCAAGTACCCCGTCGAGCGAGCCAAGGGAACAAGTAAAAAATATTCCGAGTTTTGATCTAGGGCCACAGGGGGCTAAAGTTTGATTGTCTACCACGCGAACAAGGGCACGTTCCTCGATGACCACGACAGCCGGGACATCGAAAACATCATCGCGACTAAGTATCTGCAACGCACCGGTCGCTACGCGCCTGAAGCGGAATACCGCTCCTGGAAAAATTCGCTGGGCGAAATGGCAAAAGTGCTACGCGACCCCGACATTCCTGAGGATGTTGGGGTCGGCGTCGAGTTCGGTATTCCTCAGACCTCCAAACGTATCGACTTCCTCCTTTCCGGCCGTAACGATGACGGCCAAAACCTTATCATTATTGAACTCAAGCAGTGGTCGGAGGCCAAACTCACCGATAAGGATGGCCTGATCATTGCTCGCCGAGGAGGCTCGTCAGCCGAACGCGAGGGCACACACCCCTGCTATCAGGCCTGGTCATACGCAGCGTTGCTTGAGGGCTTCAACGAAGCCGTTTATGAACGCAACGTCGAGCTCAGTCCCTGTGCGTATCTTCACAACTACGTCCAAGACGGCATCATCAGCCACCCTGCGTACTACGGAGACTACATTCGCAAAGCGCCGTTATTTCTGAAGGGTGAAGTGGAGCGCCAACGCCTTCGGGACTTCATCAAACAACATGTAAAGTACGGCGATAACGCCAAACTGATCTTCGAGGTCGACAATGGTCGAATTCGGCCATCGAAGATGCTGGTAGACAGCCTTGTCGGAATGATGAAGGGCAACCGTGAGTTTGTTCTTATCGACGATCAAAAGGTGGCCTTTGAGAATGCGGCGCTGCTGGCCACGCGTGCCTCAGAAGAGAAGAAGCAAGTCGCCATCATTCGAGGTGGCCCAGGCACCGGAAAATCTGTTATTGCAGTTAATCTGCTCGCCCATCTCTCCAAGCTGGGCCTGGTCAGTAAGTACGTTTCCAAGAACGCTGCACCTCGCGCGGTCTTCAAGGCTAAGCTGATGGGCACCTTCAAGCAAACTGCCATCAGCAACCTTTTTTCAGGCTCGGGCGCCTTCTTCGAAACTGAGGCCAACGCTTTTGACGCTCTAATTGTCGACGAAGCCCATCGACTCAACGAGAAATCTGGGCTGTATGGAAACCTTGGTGAGAATCAGGTCAAAGAAATCATCCAAAGCAGCCGATGCACAATTTTCTTTGTGGACGACGATCAAATTGTGACGCTGTCTGACATCGGACACACCACAGAACTCGAAAAGTGGGCGCACTCTGCCGGCGCCGAAGTTACGCATCTTAAGTTGGCGTCACAATTTCGATGCGGAGGCTCGGACGGTTACATGGCATGGCTGGACAACACTCTTGGCGTGCGCGAAACCGCCAATATCTTGCTTGAGCCGAATGAGTTTGATTTCCGAGTTGTGGACTCTCCCAACGAGCTACATGAGCTGATCGCCGGGCGAAATGCCGTCAACAACAAATCACGTGTCGTTGCCGGTTACTGCTGGGATTGGGTCAGCAAAAAGAATCCAGAAAAGTACGACGTCGTGATTCCCGAGCATGGCTTTGCAAAGCGCTGGAATCTGGACAAGGACGGCAGCCTCTGGATCGTCGCACCAGACTCCATTGACGAAGTCGGCTGCATCCATACATGCCAGGGACTGGAACTCGACTACATCGGCGTGATCATCGGTCCTGACTTAATCGCTCGAAATGGACAGTTCATCACAGCCCCCGATGCCCGTTCCCGGATGGATCGTTCCATACGGGGCTGGAAATCCATGATGAAGGCCGATCCCGAAGGCACAAGCGAACGGATCGATCGGATCATCCGCAACACTTATAAGACGCTTATGACCCGCGGAATGAAGGGGTGCTACGTGTATTGCGTTGATGGTGAAACGCAGAATTTCATCAGGAGCCGCCTTGCATCAAGCCTTCAGTCTTAAATACGCAAATGTGGATAACGCGTACTGTCTATCGACGAATCAAGCTGTCCTGGTAACCGACGCTAAATGAAAGGCCCCGCAACGCGGGGCCTTTCATCGCAGCAACAGCAAACCAGCGATCAAGCAAACGGATCATCCAGCACGATCGTGTCCTCACGATCCGCACCCGTAGCGACCAGCGCCAGACGGCAGCCGGAAAGCTCCTCCACCGCACGCAGATACGCACGTGCAGCCGGCGGCAGCTTGTTCCAATCACGAATACCGGCGGTGGATTCTTCCCAGCCGGGGAATTCCAGGTAAACCGGCTTGCACTCGTCCCAGCCGTCAGCGTCGAGGGGGGCGAGTTCGCGGCGTTTGCCGCGGTATTCGTAGGCGATGCAGACTTTGATGGTTTCGAGGCCGTCGAGGACGTCGAGTTTGGTGATGGCCAGGCCGTTGATGCCATTGATCTGGGTGGCGCGCTTGAGCGCGACCAGGTCGATCCAGCCGCAGCGGCGCGGGCGGCCGGTGCTGGCGCCGAATTCGTTGCCGACTTTGCGCAGGCGTTCGCCCATCTCGTCGTTGAGTTCGGTCGGGAACGGGCCGCTGCCAACGCGGGTGGCGTAGGCCTTGCAGATACCCAGCACGTAATCGATGTCGCGTGCTCCCACACCGGTGCCGGCGAGTGCGCCGCCGATGGTGGTGTTGCTGGAGGTGACGTACGGGTAGGTGCCGTGGTCGATGTCGAGCAGTGCGCCTTGCGCGCCTTCGAACAGGATGTTGCCGCCTTCCCTGCGGATGTCGTGCAGGATGGTGGCGACGTCGTCGACCATCGGGCGGATGTATTCGCCCCAGGCGAGCGCGTCGTCCAGCACGGTCTGGTAATCGACCGGCTCGCACTTCAGCCACTGGGTGAGGATGAAGTTGTGGTAGTCGACGGCGGTTTTCAGGAGCGCTGGCAATTCCTGTGGATACATCAGGTCGGCGACGCGGATGCTGCGGCGGGCGACTTTGTCTTCGTAGGCTGGGCCGATGCCGCGGCCGGTGGTGCCGATGGCCTTGCCGCCGGCGGCGATCTCGCGCGCCTTATCGACGGCGATGTGGTACGGCATGATCAGCGGTGTAGCCGGGCTGATCTTGAGGCGCGAGCGCACTTCGACACCGTTCGCTTCGAGCTCGGCGATCTCTTCCATCAGCGCGGCCGGCGACAGCACCACGCCGTTGCCGATCAGGCACAGCGCGTCGTCGCGCAGGATGCCCGAAGGGATCAGGTGCAGCACGGTCTTCTTGCCCTTGATCACCAGCGTGTGGCCGGCGTTGTGACCGCCCTGGAAACGCGCCACGGCGCTGACGCGCTCGGTCAGCAGATCGACGATCTTGCCCTTGCCTTCGTCGCCCCACTGGGCACCAAGAATTACGACTGACTTACCCATGATCTTCTCGCTCAGGTTTGCATGCCCCACGCGTGGGGCAGTCGGTGAATGGTTTTACGATCCGGCCGCGTCGTGCGGCACGGTGGTGATCAGCGCTTCGTTGCCGTCGCTGGCATCGGATCGCTGAAGTAACGCAGGAATTCCGAATCAGGTTTCAGCACCAGCACACCCTTGCCGTCCTCGAACGACTTTTTATAGGCGGCCATGCTGCGATAGAACGCGAAGAATTCCGGATCCTGACCGTAGGATTGCGCGTAGATCGCCGCTGCCTGCGCGTCGCCATCGCCACGGATGGTGGCAGCGTCGCGGTCGGCATCGGCACGCAATACCTGGCCCTGGCGATCGGCGTCGGCCTGGATCTTCTCCGCCGATTCCTGACCGGTGTAACGCAATTCATTGGCCAGCTGCAGTCGTTCGGCGCGCATGCGCTTGTAGACCGATTCGCTGACTTCATCCGGCAGGTCGATGCGCTTGATACGCACATCGACCACGGCGATGCCGAGGTTCTTGCGCGCTGCCGCGTCGGTCTGCACACGCACACGTTCGGTGATGTCCTTTCGGCCGCCGGAGATCAGCTCCTGCAATGTGCGCGCGTTGAACTCGAAACGCAGCGCGTCCTTGATGATCGGGGTCAGCCGCTGTGCCGCCTGCAACTGATCGCCACCGGTGGCGCGGTAGTACAACGCGTTGTCGGCGATCCGCCATTTCACGTAGAAATCGACGTTGACGCTCTTTTTCTCGGAGGTGAAATAGCGCTCCGGCGCAGCGTCGAGCGACAGGATGCGATTGTCGAAGGGCATCACCTGCTGGATCAGCGGGATCTTCAGATGCAGGCCCGGCTGGAAGTCAGTGCGCACGATACGGCCAAACTGCAGCAGCAACGCGTTCTGGCCTTCGCGCACCACGAACACGCTGTTGAGGCCGAGCAGGATCAGCAACGCAGCGATCACGGCGATAGTGATCTTGGTCATGGCTGCTTCCCCTTGTCGGCATCGCTGCTGCCATCGGTGGCCGGCGGTGCCACGGCGCTGACAGCGCCCGTGTTCGCGGTGTTCGCTGGCGTCGCATCGGCGCGACCAAACGGCATATTGATGATGTTGCGACCGCCGGTGCTGTCGATCACTTTCGGGTTGTCGGCCAGCACCTGCTCCATCGTCTCCAGCCACAGGCGCTTGCGCGTGACGTCCGGCGCGGCCTTGTATTCCTTGAGGATCTGGTTGAATCGGGTGGTGTCGCCCTGCGCGCGGGCAATGCGCTCGGCCTTGTAGCCCGAGGCTTCGGCGGCAATGCGCGCGGCATCGCCACGCGCTACCGGCACGACCTTGTTCGCGTACGCGAGCGCGGCATTCTCGATGCTCTGCTTATCTTCGCGGGCGTTGTTGACGTCGTCGAATGCGTCTTTCACTTCCTTCGGCGGCGACACGTTCTGGAAGCTGACTTCGGTCACACGCAGGCCGGAGTCGTAGCCATCCATGGTTTTCTGCAACGTCACCTGAGCCTCGCTGACCAGGTTCGCACCGGCGGCGGACAGGATTTGATCCATATCGCTGCCACCGATCACGCCACGCACGGCCGCCTCGGCTGCCGCCTGGATGGTGCCGTCCGGGTCGTTCAGCGAGAACAGGTATTTACGGGCGTCGTCCACCTGGTATTGCACGGTGAAATCGACCGCAATGATGTTTTCGTCGCGGGTGAGCATGGTCACTTTGTCGTTGACCGAACGTACGCGGGTGGCCTCGACCTTGTTGATCGATTCGATCGGCTGCGGCAGCTTGAAGTGAAAGCCCGGGCTCAGCGTGCGCGAATACTGGCCGAAGCGCAGTACCACGCCGACCTGACGCGCATCGATGATGGTGTAGCTCGAGAGCAGCAGACCCACGACCAGGAGCACCAGCACACCCGTGAGGATGCTGCCGGGGCCGGGCCCCAGTTTGCCCAGATGGGTCTTGAGGGTCTTGAGCAAGCCGTCCAGCGGCGATTTGCCGGTCTGGCGATTCTTGCCCCATGGATCACGCTGCCCGTTGCCGGGTTCATTCCATGCCACTGTCAGTCTCCTTGGGGCCGCCGGGAGGCCGGCAACCGCGGCCGGAACACACGTTGAACGGGTTTGCACATGAGATGGGGCCAAAGCTGCCGAAGCGATGTGCTGCCCTGGAAGGCGTTCGCACAAACGCTGGGCATTCTAGCAGAGCTGAATGCAATCTTCCGCTGCCAGCCACTGCTATTCGGGCTGAGTCAGCAGTTCGCGCAGCAGCCGGGTTTCGGCCGCATCGCCGCCACTCAACGGCGCGATCACGCTGCGCGGCGCGTCGATCAGCAGCTGCCAGCCATGTTCGTCGACCGTTTCGCCGGTAATCGCCCCGGCCGCCTTGAGTCGTGCATGCAGCCGGCCAGCCGACAGCGGCAACTGCAGGGCAGACTGCACCCGCTCGCCACCGAGCAGCTCGCCGAGCGCTTGTCGCAGCAGGTCGATGCCGGCCCCCGTGGCAGCGGACAGCCAGACACGTACCGGCTTGCCGGAGGCATCGCGATCAATCCGCGGCTCGATGCCGGCCACGTCGATCTTGTTCATGATGTGCAGTTGCGGCAGATCACCGGCGTCGATCTCGTCGAGCACCTTGTCGACCACCCGATGCAGGCGCTCGCGCTCGTCGTCCGCCGCGTCGCTGACATGCAGCAGCAGGTCGGCATCGCGCGCTTCGGCCAGGGTGGCGCGGAAGGCGGCCACCAGATCATGCGGCAGCTCGCGGATGAAACCCACGGTGTCGGCCAGCACTGCTGGACCACAGCTCAGGTCCTCAAGCTTGCGCACAGTCGGATCCAGCGTGGCAAACAGCAGGTCGGCCGCGTAGACGTCGCCGGTGGTCAGCGCATTGAACAGGGTCGACTTGCCGGCATTGGTGTAGCCGACCAGAGCCACCCGCGGCACCGTGTTGCGCAGGCGCGCGCGACGCTGCTGGCCGCGCTGGGTCTGCACCTTTTCCAGCCGCTTGGTAAGCATCTTGACGCGCTCGCCGAGTAGGCGACGGTCCAGTTCGAGCTGGGTTTCACCTGGGCCACGGTTACCGATCAGGCCGCCGCGCTGGGTATCCAGATGGGTCCAGCCGCGCACCAGCCGGGTGGCGATGTGCTTCAGCTGGGCCAGCTCCACTTCGAGCTTGCCTTCGTGCGAACGCGCACGCAGGGCGAAGATGTCCAGGATCAGGCCAGCCCGATCCACGACGCGGACGTTGAGCAGTTTTTCGAGGTTGCGCTCCTGCACGGGAGTCAGCACGTGGTCGACCAGCACCACGTCAGCTTCCAGCGCCTGCACGGCCTCGGCCACCTCGTTCGCCTTGCCGCTGCCGATGTAATAGCGCGGGTTGGGATCCTCGACACGGGCCGCGACGACGCCCAGCACTTCGGCACCGGCGGACCTGACCAGTTCGGCGAATTCTTCCCCGCGGCGAGTCGTGTCGCCTTCGCCACGGGAATGCGGCAGCACCAGTACGGCGCGGTCGCCCTTCTTTTGTCTATCAAACACTAGTGGATGTGGCCTCTTTGAGCGCAGACCCACTTCATGCGGGCGATCGCCCCATCAATCAAGCGTCGGCTTCGTCGGAAGCAGGCAACGCGTCGGCGTGACTGTCGTGGCCGTCATGACCGTCGTGGCCATTGCCGATACGTACATTGCGGCTCGGAACCACGGTGGAGATGGCGTGCTTGTAGACCATCTGGCTGACCTGATTGCGCAGCAGCACGACAAATTGGTCGAATGACTCGACCGTGCCCTGCAATTTGATGCCATTGACCAGATAAATGGCGACTGGCACGCGTTCACGACGCAACGCGTTCAGAAACGGATCCTGCAACGATTGTCCCTTGGACATTTCTTGTTCTCCCCTTGCAACGGACAGGCCCGAGAAAAAACGCCGAAGGCGCCCCGGCCCAACTCGGCTGGAATCTTAGCTGCTTTCAAACGCTTGATGAAAGGAGATTGTTAAGTGCGAAAGGCGCCGTCGTTCACGCTGTCGGCATGCTGGGGTGCTGCGCTGGGCTCATACCCCGACCGGTGAGCCGGAATCGCACAAAAACAGCTGCAAAGCCTCGTTGGCGCGCTCCGTCAAGGAGGGCCGATCAGGGTCGAACAGGCGTGCGCCGAAGTCGCTGCGCAGCCAGGTGATTTGTCGCTTGGCCAGCTGGCGGGTGGCGAAGATGCCGCGGTCGCGGAACTCGGCCAGATCGGTCAAACCATCCAGATGTTCCCACGCCTGCCGATAGCCGACGGCACGGATCGCCGGAAGGTCCGCATCCAGGTCGCCGCGGGCACGCAGCGTACGCACTTCGTCGAGAAACCCCGCCGCCAGCATGGCGTCGAAACGCTGTGCGATGCGGTCATGCAGGATGCTTCGATCGGTTGGCAGGAGCGCCAGCTTTAGTACACGCCATGGAAAGGCCCTGGAGCCAATGGCGCCCTCGCGCTGCAGTTCGGACAGCGGTCGGCCAGTGAGCTCGAAGACTTCCAGCGCGCGTTGCAGCCGCTGTGCGTCGTTGGGGCCGATCCGGCGGGCGGCGTGCGGATCCAGCTCAGCCAACCGGGCATGCAAGGCCGGCCAGCCGACCTGCTCCGCCTCAGCGCTTAGCCGAGCCCGTGTTACTGGATCGGCCTCGGGCAAGTCGGAAAGCCCCTGCTGCAAGGCACGGAAATACAACCCGGTGCCCCCGACCAGTAGTGGCACCCTGCCCCGCGCGCTGATCTGTTGCATCACCGGCAGCACATCGGCGCAAAAATCCGCCGCGGAATACGGCTGTGACGGATCGCGGATGTCGATCAATGCATGGGGATAACGTGCCAGCGTGGCCGCGTCGGGCTTGGCCGTGCCGATGTCCATGCCACGGTAGACCAGGGCGGAGTCGACGCTGATCAGCTCCAGCGGAAACCGCTCGCTGAGTTCGCACGCCAGCGCGGTCTTGCCCGAGGCGGTGGGTCCCATCAGGAAGATGGCGAGGGGGCGTTGGTCGACAGGCATCAGCCCATTCTAGTGGTCATGGCCCAACCGGATCAGTGTTCAAGCCCAGTCAGGTGGGCTACGGCTCCCTCTCCCGCGTGCGGGGGAGCAGAGAGACACCGACAACGCCGTAGGTTGGGGTGAGCGCCAGCGATGCCCAACACTCCCGCACGAAACCGTTGGGCATCGCTGGCGCTCACCCCAACCTACGCGACACGTCTTCACGCGCGCGTAGGCGAAGGCCTCAGGCACGGTCAACCGGTACCGTGGACCAGACGTTTCATTGGACTTGCTACGCATCGCGATGCCGGGCGGCGCACAGCGGCAAGCGTGCCGCCCAATGGCATGCTCGGTAGACGTAGTCCGACAAAACCACGGTGAAAACTGCTGCCATGACACTCCGGAAGTTGCTGTGCCTGCCCTGCGCCCTGGCTATTGGGGGTCTGTTTGTCACCGGTGGACTGGCCTCAGCCGCCAACTCCCCCCTTCCGGATTTCAACGGTATCTGGCGGTTGGACCAATTACACAGTGACGACATGACGGTCATTGCCGGGCGCCTGCGTGCAGAGAAAAGAAACGAGCAACCGGTGGTGCAGCCGGCAGCCGCTACATCGAGCGCTGCGCCGGCGACCAATCCGGCTTCGAGCCAGCATGGTGGACATGGCGGTGGCATGGGAGGTGGTGGCATGGGAGGTGGCAGCCACGGCGGCGGCCATGGGCACAAATCGAGCAGCAGCAGCGATAGCGACAGCGCTCCAACCAACGATTCGCCGCCACCCTTGCTTAATATCGATTCGCTGTTAAACGTGCAACAGGATGCAAACAGCATACGGGTGGCAATGAGCAACTCGGACCACCTGGATGCACGTCTCGACGGCATCACGCACGAGTCGCTCAACGGCACGGCGATGGTGCATAGCCAGCTCACTGCAGATGGGCTGCAGATCTCGATGGAATTCGATGGCGGCGTCCGGCTGGAACAGAGCTGGGTGCGCTCGCCGGACGGTCATCAGCTTACCGTGACCGAACTGTGGACCACCCCGTCGGTCAAGCAGCCGATCACGTTCACGCGCAACTACGTCCGCCTGGATATCTGAACATCGTCCGTGGGCTGGCGGGCCATGCCGCAGCGCATCAAGGCACGGCGTGCACCCCGCGATCTATAATGGTGGATTGAGTATCCCTACCCCGCCCGCCCCACGGGCCAATCCTGGAATCCCCATGCAGCAGACGATGAAAGCCCTGGTCAAGCGCAAGCCCGAACAGGGCATCTGGATGGAAGAGGTGCTGATGCCGGTGGTCGGCCCGAACGAAGTGTTGATCAAGATGGAGAAGACCGCGATCTGCGGTACCGATCTGCACATCTACAAGTGGGACGAGTGGTCTCAGCGCACGATCAAGCCGGGCCTCACGATCGGCCATGAATTCGTCGGCCGCGTCGTGGAGATCGGCCCGGGCGTCACTGGCTACAAGATCGGCGACCGCGTCTCCGCCGAGGGCCACATCGTCTGCGGCCACTGCCGCAACTGCCGCGCCGGCCGTCAGCACCTGTGCCCGAACACCATCGGTATCGGCGTGAATCGCAACGGCGCGTTTGCCGAATACATGACCATGCCCGCCTCGAACCTGTGGCCGATTCCGGACCAGATCCCGTCCGAGCTGGCCGCGTTCTTCGACCCCTATGGCAATGCCGCGCATTGCGCACTGGAGTTCGACTTGATCGGTGAGGACGTGCTGATCACCGGTGCCGGCCCGATCGGCATCATCGCCGCCGGTATCGCCAAGCACATTGGCGCGCGCAACGTGGTGGTGACCGACGTCAACGATTACCGCCTGAAGCTCGCCGCCGACATGGGCGCGACCCGCGTCGTGAACGTCTCCAAGCAGTCGCTGAAGGACACCGTGAAAGAGCTGCACATCGAAGGCTTCGACGTGGGCCTGGAAATGAGCGGCAACCCGCGCGCGTTCTCCGACATGCTCGACTGCATGTACCACGGCGGCAAGATCGCGATGCTCGGCATCATGCCGCGCGGCGCCGGCATCGACTGGGACAAGGTGATCTTCAAGGGCCTCACCCTGCAGGGCATCTACGGCCGTCGCATGTACGAGACCTGGTACAAGATGACCCAGATGGTGCTCACCGGCTTCCCGTTGCAGAAGGTGCTGACCCATCAGATCGCGATCGACGATTTCCAGAAGGGTTTCGACCTGATGGACGCCGGCAATTGCGGCAAGGTCGTCTGCAGCTGGAACTGAGCCCACGGCCTGGCCTGAAGTTCAGGAAAGCCGTCGCATAACGCATCCCTCCGCCGGTTCGTCCGGCGGTCAAGACATTGTATGAACACGGCCGCCTAGTACACTCCGGTCAGGGCGGCCGACAGAATCGCCGGGATTGTGAAGGTGTCAGGCCAGATGGCCGCACACGGTCGGTACGCGATGTCATCGGAGCATCGTCAGCATGGCTGATTTGAATCCCCGTCTGACCGCAGGACGCGACCGCGCCCTCGCCGTCTATCACTCCCACCGCGTACGCAAGACGCTGCTGATCCTGGCCATTGTGCTGGTGATCTTCGGCCTGCTCGGCTTTCTCGCCGCGCCATCGATCATACGAACGCAGATCCAGACGAGGGCCAGCGCCGAGTTGCAACGCCCGGTGACACTCGGTGCGGTCCATCTCAATCCGTACACGCTGCGACTGGAACTGGACCAGCTGCATATCGCCGACCGCGACGGCAAATCGGCGTTCGTGGATATCGACCAGACCGTGGTCAACGCGTCCTGGGCATCCCTGTTCCGCCTCGCGCCGGTGCTTGACCAGCTCACGCTGCAGCACCCGCAGATCCACATCGTGCGTACCGCGAACCAGCAGTTCAACTTCAGCGACATCATTGACCGGTTCAACGCGAAACCATCGGATCCGAACGCATCACCCGCACGATTTGCGCTGTCCAACATCAGCGTGCACAACGGCGACATCCAGTTCAACGACCAGGCCATGAACGCGAAACACCACGTCGAGCAGCTGGAGCTTGGCGTTCCGTTCATCGCCAACCTGCCCAGCGATACCGATGTATTCGTGCAACCGCTGCTGGCGATGCGTGTGGACGGCAGTCCGCTGCGTATCGAGGGTCACACCAAGCCGTTTGCCGATAGCCGCGAATCGACGGTCAGCTTCGTGCTCGACCGACTGGATCTGTCGCGTTACCTCGGCTACGTCCCCGCGCCGCTGCCGGTGGCCATTCCGAATGGTTTGCTCAGTGGCACGCTTGATCTGCATTTCGTGCAAGCCAAGCCCACGCCGCAGCTGCAGGTCACCGGCAACCTGCAGCTGGACGGCTTCGTCCTCAACAGCAGCAAGGGTGAGCCGATCACGAAACTCGGGCACGGCGCGGTGCAGCTGGTCGATGTGGAGCCCCTGCTGTCGCGCTACCACCTTGGTGCGCTGAAGCTGGATCAGGCGGAGATCTATTACACGCAGAGTGCCAACGGACACAGCAATTTCGACACGCTCACCGCAAATCCTGCTCCAGCGGAAGCCGACAAGAAAGCGGCGCCGACGGATCTGCGTATTGCATCGATGACGCTTGCAGGCAGCGCCGTGCACTACACCGACGCGACCCAGAACAGACTCGACCTGGCCAATCTTCACGGCAGCCTGCAAGGTCTGAGCATGCTTGCCGCTGCGCCCGCAAAACTGGACTTGGCAGCGCAGCTCTTTGGCGGCGATATCAGCGCGCGCGGTACGCTGGATCTTGCCGCATCGCATCTCGCAGCAGCACTGGGCCTGAAGCAAGTGGACATGGTGCCGCTGCAGGCGATGGCGGCATCTTCGGTCGCCGCGCGCATGACCAAGGGCAAGCTCGACGCGACTGGCCAGGTGCAGCTCGACTGGGGCAAGGCCGTCAACGTTCACCTCGCCGATGCGCATGCCAGCGTCACTGACTTCGCGCTGGAGCCCCAGTTCAAGGGCCATGGCGCACCCGTGGCGTGGAACAAACTGGACGCGGACATCACCCAGATCGACCTGGCCAGTCGTCAGGCACAACTGGGTACCGTCACTGCCACCGATCTGAGCCTGGACATCCAGCGCAACAGCAACAAGTACATCAGCCTGCTCGATCTTTTCGCCGTCAAGAATGCTCCGCGTCATGCCGCCCCGGACCATAGCCCACCGTGGCACTGGAGCATCGCCCACCTCGGCATCGAGAACGGTGCGATCAACGTTACCGATATGGCCGCTGGCAACAAGCCGGTGAAGATCAAGGTCGACTCGCTCACGGGCGGGCTCGACAACCTCAGCGACAAGCTCAACGAGCCGCGCGCCTTCAAACTTGAGGGCAAGGTAGCCAAAGGCAGTTTTACCGCCTCGGGCAAGCTGCAGCCGATACCGACCGTGGCCGATATCCAGTTGACTACCCGCCAGCTGGATATCGCGAACTTCCAGCCGTACATCAGCGTCCCGCTCAATGTCACCATCACCACCGCCCGCGTCAGCAGTGACGGCAAGCTGCACTACGACGGCCGCGGTGCCGAGCCGAAATTCACCTATCGGGGCAAGGCCGCGCTCGAGCAGGTGCGCGTGCAGGACAAGCTCACCGGCGATGATTTCATGCGCTGGCGAACGCTCAGCGGCTCCGGCATCGACGTCACTTACGGTAGCGGCACGCCGCGCATGCACGTCGGTGGCCTGGTGCTCAGCTCGTTCTATGCCCGCATGATCGTCAACGCGAATGGACGTCTGAACCTGTCCGACGTCGTGGCCAAGCCTGAAGCCGCGCCGGTCTCCGTGACCCGTGCCGAGAACAACATCCCCGCGGCACCCAAACCGCAACCCAGTGCCGCGCCGACGACAACCACTGCCGCCGCACCGGCCGCGCCTGCAGCGGATATCCGTATCGGCGGAATCACCCTGGTCAATGGCCAACTCGACTACACCGACAACTTCATCAAACCGAACTACACCGCCAACCTCACCAAACTGACCGGCAAGGTCGGCGCCATCGGCAATCAGGCGGGCGCAGCACCTGCCGACCTGGCCGTGCAGGCCGCGTTGAACGACAACTCACCGGTGGATATCGACGGCACCATCAATCCGCTGGCCCCGGTGGCCTTCCTCGACATCAAGGGCAAGGCCGACGAGGTCGAACTGACCCAGCTCAGTGCCTATTCCACCAAATACACCGGTTACCCGATCACCCAGGGCAAGCTCACGGTCGATGTGCACTACTCGCTGGATCAGGGCAAGCTCAACGCCGACAACCACATCTTCATCACCCAGCTGACCTTTGGCGATCGCGACGAAAGCCCGGGCATCTCGCATCTGCCGATGAAGCTGGCCGTGGCCCTGCTGAAGGATACCCAGGGCAATATCGACGTCGACATACCCGTCTCCGGCTCACTGGATGATCCGAAGTTCAGCCTCGGCGGCCTGATCTGGCACGCCATCGGCAACCTGATCGCCAAGGCCGTCACTGCCCCGTTCCGACTGCTTGGTGCAGCGTTCGGCGGCAGCAACCACGAAGATCTTGGCTACGTGGAATTCGACCCGGGCTCCGCGGTGCTGGATGCGAAGGCGCAGGAGCGGCTAGGCAAAATCGTCGGCCTGCTTGGCCAGAAAACGTCGCTGAACCTCGACATCATCGGTCGCGTCGACCCATCCAAGGACGAAGACGGCCTGCGCAAGGTCACCGTGGAAAACATGGTCCGCCGTGAGAAAATCGAAGATGCCTCTGGCAAGAATGCCGACACCTCCGACGCCGCGCTGGCGGCCGTGAAAATCACACCCGACGAATACGACGGTTATCTCAAGCGCGCCTACAAGCACGACGACTTCAAGGGCAAGCCGCACAACCTCATCGGCTTGCAGAAGTCACTGGAACCGAACGAGATGCGCAGCCTGATGGAAACCAACGTCCCGGTGGACGCCAAGGCCATGCACGACCTGGCGGAGCGACGGGCTACCGCCGTGCAGGCGTGGCTGCACGGCAAGGTCGACGACAAACGCATCTCGCTGAAAGACCCCAAGCTCACCGCTGAAGGCATCGACGACAAGGGCAAGACGACGCGGGTGGATTTCGGTTTGCACGAGGGCTGAGAGCTCGATCAAGAGCTGCGGTAACGACTGTAGTCGCGATGCTCTGGCTTTGCTTCTGCTCTGGCTTTGGCTTTGCTTCTGCTCTGGCTTTGGCTTTGCTTCTGCTCTGGCTTTGGCTTTGCTTCTGCTCTGGCTTTGGCTTTGCTTCTGCTCTGGCTTTGGCTTTGCTCCTGCTCTCGCCCAGCTCTTGACCAGCTTCTACAAACAGTGCACGCAGGACGCGCGCCGCTCTACCCGGGGCCCCTGTGTGGCGGTGAGGTGGAGTCGACAGGCCCCGAAGGGGGAATCGACACGATGTTGCCTTCCTTTTCGCCAGCACACGGATGTGCCGTCGAAAAGCCCGGCCGCACCTCATGCACTTTCCGGGCAGGATGCCCAGAAAGCGCTGCGCGGGGTGGCCTTCTCTTTGGGTTACTTTTCTCTTGGCCCCTCCACGTCAGGATAGTTGTCGCCTCGTTTGATTTCTTAAATCAGAATGGAAGGCGGCAGCGAGCGAGTGGATGAAATGGGTAAAGACGGCGGCATAACGGACGAGGCGACAACTACCTTGACGCACGCCGTGGCCACACCACACAAGAGAAAAGTGACTCGGCCTCCGCAGGAGGACGAAGCGCTCTAAAAGCTATAAAGCAACACAGCCAACCCAGAGCATCGCGACTGAGTTCGCTCCCACAAGGCAACAAGATCAACGACAGGTCACGGGCAAGGGCGCTGGGCCCTTCGCAGGGGTGACGGGAATGAGCGATTCCGCGAGCACCCGCCCCTCACCCCAACCCTCTCCCCACGGGGAGCGGGTGCAGAGCGCCGCACAGGTAACTTGCTCTTCGCTGGTGAACGCCGCACAAGTGACTTGCTCTTCGCTGGCGAGCGCAGGCACGGTGCTTCCTTCACAGCGCGGCTTCAAGGGCTCAAACTATGCCTTTGCCCACAGCTGGAATTCCCCCATGAGCTACCCCGGCCAGACGCGCTACGCGAGCGAACTCGAATCCATCCGCGAACAGGGCCTGTTCAAGGCCGAGCGCATCATCACCTCGCCACAGTCCGCCGAAATTGAACTCGAAGGTGGGCGCAAGGTGCTGAACTTCTGCGCCAACAACTATCTCGGCCTCGCCGATCACCCAGCGGTCATCCAGGCTGCGAAGGATGCGCTGGACACGCACGGCTTCGGCATGGCCAGCGTGCGCTTCATCTGTGGCACGCAGGACCTGCACAAGCAGCTGGAAGCAAAGATTGCCGAGTTCTTCGGCACTGAGGACACCATCCTCTACGCCGCTTGCTTCGACGCGAACGGCGGCCTGTTCGAGCCGCTGCTGGGCGAAGAAGATGCGGTGATCTCCGACGCGCTCAACCACGCCTCGATCATCGACGGCATCCGTCTGTGCAAGGCGAAGCGCTTCCGTTACGCCAACAGCGACATGGCTGATCTCGAAAAGCAGTTGCAGGCTGCCGACGCTGCGGGTGCGCGCACCAAGCTGATCAGCACCGACGGTGCGTTCTCGATGGACGGCTTCATCGCGCCACTGGACAAGATCACCGCACTGGCCGCGAAGTACAACGCGCTGGTGCACATCGACGAGTGCCATTGCACCGGTTTCCTCGGCGACACCGGCCGCGGTTCGGCCGAGGTCAATGGCGTGATGGACAAGATCGACATCTTCACGGGCACCCTGGGCAAGGCGCTCGGAGGCGCACTGGGTGGCTTCACCACGGGCCGCAAAGAAGTCATCGAGATGCTGCGCCAGCGCTCACGCCCGTACCTTTTTTCCAACTCGCTGCCACCACACGTCGTCGCTGCCGGCATCAAGGTATTCGACATGCTCGCCTCGGCGGGTGAACTGCGTGAGCGAGTGAAGGAGAACACTGCCTATTTCCGTGCGCAGATGACGAAGGCCGGCTTCGACATCAAGCCAGGCGTGCACCCGATCGTGCCGGTGATGATCTACGACGCGAAGAAGGCGCAGGCGATGGCGACGGCACTGCTCGACGAAGGCATCTACGTCACCGGCTTCTTCTTCCCGGTGGTACCGCAGGGCCAGGCGCGCATCCGTACTCAGATGAGTGCAGCGCATACCCGCGAGCATCTGGATCACGCGATCGCCGCGTTCACCAAGGTGGGCAAGCAGTTGGGCGTGATCGGCGTCTGAGGCCGGGGAAACGCGCTTCATCGGGGCGCGTTTTCGTGAGGCTTGAGAAATCGCTCTTTAGCCCGTCATTCCTGCGAAGGCAGGAACCCAGTGCCCCTAGGCCCTTTGGGAACTTAAGCTCTCTGGGTTCCTGCCTTCGCAGGAATGACGAGCTCGTTGACACGTTTTTCGAGGTTCACTGAAGTCGTTTTTGCGGAGTGGCATGCCCGCATCAGCCGCCTTCCTGCTTACGGGCATCGAGTGCGCGCACCTCTTCCTCACTCAACAGACGCCACTGACCTTTCGCCAGTTCACCCAGTGCCAGCGGCCCGATCGCGACGCGGATCAAGCGCAGCACGTCAAAGCCCAGTGCAGCGAGCAACCGGCGGATGTGCCGGTTGCGGCCTTCGTCCAGCACCACTTCAAGCCATGCATTCTTCTCGCCGGCACGTAGCAGCTGCGCCTGCGTGGCTCTCAGAAAATCGCCCGTGTCGCTGATTCCGGCCAGCATGGCCGCCAGTGTGGCCGCCTCCGGTTGACCAGCCACCTGCACGTGGTAAGTCTTGTCCAGATGCGTGACCGGGTCGGTGATGCCTGCAGCCCAGACCGTGTCATTGCTGAGCAACAACAAACCTTCGCTGGCCTTGTCCAGTCGCCCGACAGGCCCAAGCCAGGGCAACCCTGCGCTGGCCAAGGCGGTGTAGACCGTATCGCGGCCCTGTTCATCCGCTGCACTCACCACCAATCCGCGCGGCTTGTTGAACATGACATAGACACGCTTGGCGGATTTGACCGCCCGACCATCGACCGCAACCTCTTGCCGATCGATCAGCGTAGGAAAATGCGGATCGCGCACAACACGCCCGTCCACGCTCACGCGGCCCTCGCGGACCCACTGCTCTGCCTGGCTGCGTGAACACGCGCCCAGTTTGGACAACACCCGCGCCAGGCCATGTCGCGGGGCCTGAGCGGATGCAAGGGTATGCGCGGAACGAAGAGGTGGGCGGGGCATCCGGGTAGCGTATAGGCCCGAGCCGCCAGGCGACAAGGATCAATGCGACGGATGCGGCACGATGTTGAAGCAGCACGCCGGCAGGCAAGGACCATGTTGGTTGCGATAGACAAAAAAAACCCGGCCGAAGCCGGGTTTTTTCATACTGCGTTATCGAGGTTCGATTACTGCTGAACCTGCAGTTCCGTACGACGGTTCTGCGCGCGACCGGCATCGGTGCTGTTGTCACCGATTGGATCGTTCATGCCGTGACCGATCGGGCCTTCCAGACGGCTGGCGTCGATACCATGGCTGGTCAGGTAGCTGTACACGATCTGTGCACGACGCTCCGACAGCTTCTGGTTGTACTCGGCCGTGCCCACGCCATCGGTATAACCGGCGACGGTGACATGCACCTGCGGGTAACGCTGCAGGGTGTCGACAGCCTGATCCAGAATCGAGATCGAATCTGCACTCGGCTCAGCCAGCGTCTTGGCGATGTTCGTCTCACCCTTCTTCGGGCGATCGAACTTGAAGTTGACACCACGCAGATCGATGACGACCTTCTGCGGGCAACCATCCGGGCCAACGATCGTGCCTGGCGGCACGTTCGGGCACTTGACCTCCGGCGGCGGCGGCGGCGGCGGAGCAACCGGCGCCGGAGCTGCTGCAGGAGCGCCGAAGCGCGAAACGATGCTCAGACCCAGGAACTCATCACCGAAACCGTTACGGCTCGGAATGCTGCTGTCGTCAAAGTCGTAGCGATAGCCGGCTTCAATGCGAAGGTCGGTGCTATCGGTAATCGTCTTGGACACACCAACGCCCAACTCAACCGCCGGCGCCCAGCCATGATCCAGCGAGCTGATGTGCTGTGCACCCATCACGCCACCGAGCAAGTACGGGCGCCATGCATTCCAGTCACCGTAATAGAAGCGACCGGTAACACCGTAATCGTTGCTCGCCCACGAATTATCATTGTTATGGCCGCCACCATTCAGCGGGCCATTGTCGATTTCGCGCTTCGTACGGTCGACGAACGCGTCGATCGAGATATTCGGCGTAATGAAGGTACCGAAGCCCAGGCCGTAATAGAACTGGCGGCTGTTGGTATCGCGCTTGGTATCGTTGTAATAACCGCCCACGGTCGGAGCGATGTACCAACGATTGTCGTAACTGGCGATGCCGTCAGTCGTGGTCGTCGTGGTTGTCGTGGTCGTCGTGGTATCAGCCGGGGCTGGAGCGGGAGCCGTGGTGTCCTGCGCATGAACGGCACCTACGCCGCCCAGGGCCAGCGCTATCAGAAAATACAAGCCCTTACGTTTCATCAGGTGTCTCCTCTTTTTTAGGTTTTCGCGTCCGTTCCACCCTAACCGGAAATCGCGCGTCAGAACTTAACTACGTGATTGAAGGCCCAGTGCAGCCTAAAGCTTGGCGTTTCTACAACAAGCGGTGGAGAGTGTAGCAAATTCGTTAAGTGGTTGGCACAGTAAAAACTGCAAGGCTAAATGTTGTTGGTGAGACTCCATTCAGGAAGGCTGCGAAGGCAGTCTGCACCTACATTTCCGAGCTTGCAAGCTCAACTTGTGACACCCCTGGCCCTCTTTCACATTATATCGGAGGCTGGAAAGTAACCGCGAAGTAGCGCACTGGATGAGCTCATTGCCACTACTTCGCTTCGCACAGTCTTAATATCTCACTAACATCGTCTTTACAATGTGAAGAGCCCCAGAAACTGTTGCAGCGGCATTGCATCGAGTTTCGCAGGATCTTTCGTCGCCGCCAAGATGGCCTTCACCTGATGCGCCGGCAGATGCCCCCGCATGGCCGCCTCGAACTTCTTCAGCAACACAGGGATACCCTCGGCACGGCGCTTGCGGTGGCCGATCGGGTAGTCGATCGAGACTTTTTCGGTACTCGTACCGTCCTTGAAGAACACTTGCACCGAATTGCCGATGTAGCGCTTGGCCGGGTCGAAATAGTCCTTGGTGAACTGCGGGTTTTCGCTGACCACCATTTTGTCGCGCAGCGCGTCGATGCGAGGGTCGACGGCGACCTCATCGTCATAGTCGCTGGCCACCAGGCGGCCGAAGATCAGCGGCACAGCCACCATGTACTGGATGCAATGGTCGCGATCGGCGTAGTTTGCCAGCGGGCCGGTCTTGTCGATGATGCGGCAGCCAGCCTCCTGGGTCTCGATCACGATCTTCTCGATCTGGTCGAGTTTGCCGGCCACCTGCCCGTGCAGCTGCATCGCGCATTCCACAGCGGTCTGCGCATGGAATTCAGCCGGAAAGCTGATCTTGAACAGCACGTTCTCCATCACGTAGCTGCCAAACGGGCGCTCGAACTCGAACGGCTTGCCCTTGAACGCCACATCGTAGAAGCCCCACGTCTTCGCAGTGAGTGCCGACGGATAGCCAACCACGCCGCGATACACCGCGTTGATCGCGTGGGTCACTGCGCGACGGCAGGCATCACCGGCGGCCCAGCTCTTGCGCGGACCGGTATTCGGTGCATGGCGGTAGGTGCGCAGCGCACCATTGTCGATCCAGCTATGCGACACGGCGGTGACAATCTGCTCCTTGTTGCCGCCGAGCATGGCGGTGGCCACGGCGGTCGAGGCCAGGCGTACCAGGATGACGTGATCCTGGCCGACCCGGTTGAAGCTGTTCAGCAGCGCATAGCAGCCCTGGATTTCATGCGCCTTGATCGCATAGCCCAGTACGTCGCGCACGGTCAGCGGGGCGCCGCCCTCGCGCTCGGCCTTGCGGCTCAGGTAGTCGGCTACGGCAAGGATCGCACCGAGGTTATCCGACGGATGACCCCATTCGGCGGCCAGCCAGGTGTCGTTGAAGTCCAGCCAGCGGATCTGCGTGCCGATCGCGAATGCCGCCTGCACCGGATCAAGCTCATGCGAGGTGCCTGGAACGCGGGCGCCGCCCGGGAGCGTCGCACCGGGTACCAGCGGGCCGAGGTGCTTCACGCATTCCGGGAACTTCATGGACAGCATCGCGGTGCCCAGCGAGTCGAGCAGCATGTAGCGCGCGGTGTCGTAAGCTTCCTTCGAATCGATCTGGTAATCGGCAACGTAGTCGGCGATGTCTACCAGCGGCTGGTCCGGATCGGGACGTACGGCGGAACGGATGTCGTGCGCGCTCATGAAAAATCTCGCAACAGGGAAACCCCCATTTTAGCCGACTGGCATGCCCGACAGCAGCCCCACATCGACATCGTGGCGACGACCGTCGACGCTTGAGCTCGACGCGCCCCACGCGCGACACTGCCGAGCCCTTCCCTGCCCCCGGAGTTCCGATGAAGCTCTATTACTTGCCTGGCGCCTGCTCGCTGACCGACCACATCGTGCTGGAATGGATCGGACAGCCCTACGAGGCCGTCGCGGTGCCGCGCGATCAACTGCGTTCGCCCGAATTCCTTAAGCTCAGCCCGAACGCCGTGGTGCCGGTGCTGGTCGAGGACGACGGCTGGGTACTGACCGAAAATGTGGCGATCCTCGACTATCTGGCGGAACGCTTCCCCGCGGCCAACTTGCGTGGCAATACGCCGCGCGAACATGCCGAAGTGAATCGCTGGCTGGGGTTTCTCAATTCCGACGTGCATCAGTCGTTCAAGCCATTGTTTGGACCAGCTCGCTACATCGCCAACCAAGCCGAGCACGCCGAGTTGCAGGCTAATGCGCGCACCCGACTGCGTGCGTTTTTCGAGCGGCTGAATGCACAGTTGAACGGGCGTGACTGGCTCACCGGCACACGCTCGATCGCCGACCCGTATCTGTTCGTGGTCCTGCGCTGGGCGAAGGCCAAGGAAGTGGATTTGCACGGGCTGGATCACCTTGAACACTTCATGCGACACATGCACGCGGACCCCGGCGTCAAGTCAGCCATGCATGCCGAGGGGATCTGAGTCGCGACTCGCCGCTTACCATTTGTAAGCGGCGACTTCGAAGCAAGTCCAGGATGGACTAGTTCGGATCATCCCTAATACCTCATCGGCAACCTGACCGTCATGTTGACATCCGGCGTATCCCGGGTCGCACCGACGCCCAGTGTGAAGTTCAAGGTGCGCTTGTCGGTAAGCCGGTAGGCGCCACCGATAAGCAGCGTACCTTCCGTCGTCTTCACCGAGCCGGGCACGGTCTTGTTGTTGACCTTGCTGACGCCGATCAGACTCTGGTCATAACCGAAGCTGATGGAAGCGCGGTCATTCAGCGCCAGCCCAACGCCGATGCTGGCGTCGAAGATATCGCCGACCGTGACCTTGCCGAGCGGCTCCTTGCCGCCATTCAAAATATTCAGACTGACGTTGTAGCGCGGGAAGTTATGCAGGTAGCTCACATTGCCGAAGATCACGACCGGGTCGGATGGAAGCAACCAGGTCAGTCCCGGCTGCAAGGATTCGAATCCAGAACCCGTGGGTTGTTGTAGTGGCAACCCGGTGCCCGTCGTGTTTTGCACACAGCGCACCACGCAGTCGGTGATGACTTCGAAGGGATCGGTGCCGGTACGCGACTTGTAGCGCAACCAACCCACGTAGTAGGTGCTGTCGGCGCCGCCATCGTTGAACTGGTAGCGCGCCGTTGCTTCGACATCACCGATGCCGCGACCGCTGGTTGTGAAGACATTGTCCTCGGAACTGCCGGTCAGGATTTCGCGGCTGGTCGTGTAGCTACTGGCATCGACGTAAGGCACGCGAACTTCCACTTCCAGTCGATTGGTCAAGCCGTAGCGCAGTGCCAACGTGGCGGTCTGCGTAGTGGTCCTGACTTCACGCGCATCGATCAGGCCAATCAAGATTGCCGGAATAATCGTGTAGCCGATCAGGTCGACGCGCTCGACCGATGAATACGAATACTGATAACTCGGCTCCACCACGAGCACACCGCGCGGTGTCAGCACACCTGGCTGATCGGAGATCGGCGCGACCGCCGGTGGTTTGTCATCCGTTGGCGGGGCCGGCGCCTGACCTACCGGCTTCACGGCGACCTGCTGGTCACCGTCGGCAGAAGGCATCGGCAGCGCTGTGGCGCCCGTACCGGCAGCATTGATGTTGCCGCCGCGCTGGGCATCAAGAACATCCATCCCGACCGCATGACGCAAGGCGTGATAGTTCTCTTCCTGCGCAACGAGCGCGCGCTTCATCGCGTCAAGTTGCGCGGTATAGGCGTTGATCTGGCTGCGCATGGCATCCAGTTGTTCGCCTTGCTCCGCCAATTTCTTGCTGACATCGGGTGGCAGCGGGGTGGACGCAGCAGGCGCTGAACCCGACGCTTGCGGGGCAGCGACGGGTGCCCCCGCTTGCGGGACGGCGGCAGGCGTCGCCGATTCCTGCGCGCTCACTACGCCCCCAAGCAGAACCAGACCGGCGCAACCGGTGGTGCAAAGACGTCGCCACGATTTTCGTTCCATCACGTTTCCTCGCGAATTGGACGCCAATCAAAGGAGCCGTACGACCTAAGCACTCCGGGTAACGACGATCAGTGCCCTATCGAGCTGGTCAATGCCGACTGCAGGGTGTTCTGAAAATTGGCGCTCTTGAACGCATCCAGCGTGTTCACCGCCGCGCTGACCGTCGTAAGGGTCTGGATGTTCTGGTTGCTCAAAGTGTTCTGGATCACCGTCGCGCCCGTCACATGCGTGAGCGAGGAAGGATCAAAACTGTTGCCCGGGCCGTTCTGAATCACATTGACGGTGTTGGTCACGGCCGCGAGCGCGCTGGCCTGCGCGACGGTCATCTGTCCAACGTCGGGAATGTTCACGCTGGTGCTCGTCACCAGATTGCCGTTGATGTAAACGGCGCGCTCGATACCAAACGAAAGCTGCAGGGAGGAGCCCGCATCGAAACCCCCGCGCATGCTGTCCAGACGACTGTCGCTGACGGCAACCCCCAGGCCAGCGGTGGTCACGGCGCCAGATCGTGTCGCGTCGACATTGGCCTTCGACGTCGCGAGTGCCGCTTCGGGCGCGGGACTCGCGCCATGTGCCGCGGATGCCCACGCGAACGCCACGATCGAAAAAGCGAAAAGCCCTATGAAGCCGGGCCATGGATTGCTGAGGATCGTGCGTTTCATAGCCGTCATCCCGCCTACAAATTGAGATCGACCGGGCCATCCTTGGGTATCGTCAAGGTGCCGAGTCCGGAACGGTCGATACCCAGGCCCATGGGCGCGATCGGCGCCACGTGCCAGTCGGCCGGGTTGTTGAAAACAGCCAGCGAACGGCGATTGTGGATCACGAAGACCAGGCCGTTTTTCCATAGCACATTGAATTGATTGATCGGCATGGTGCGCGTCCCGCGTGCCGGGTCACCCACCAGCACACGTCCGTCGCGCAGCCCCTTGATCACCACAAAATGGTGATAGCCCTTCTCGTCGATCAGCACGATGGCAGGCAGGTTTTCCTGCTGGAGTTTCGCCAGTGGCACCTGGAAGCCGTCGGCATCGAACCCGTTTGCCTCCAGGTATTCCTTGATGTCCAGTAGTGAGAAACCTTCCCGGCTGATCTTCTGCCGGTTGCCGTGGGCATACATCTGCTCAAACGCCATCTGCTCGCTGACCGGATAACCGTACTGATAGGTCAGCAAGGTGGCGACCGCCGCCGAACCACAGCTGAAATCGTATTTCTGCCGAACCGTGTTCTTGAAACGAGCCTCCTTGAGGCTGGTCATATGAAGCGTATACACCCCATCCTGCACGGCCTGCACTTGCATGACCGCTGCAGCGGACGTCTGGAACCAGGCCGGCAGAAGCAAGCCTGAAATCACCAGTAGCAAGATCGACTTCACTGCTTGAACTGCACGTTGACGATCGTGGCGTTCTGAATCAGCACGCTGTCGCCGCTGTTCTGGATCACCATCGGGATGCCGGCGCTGCCGGCAAGGGAGCCACCGCTGATCGAATTCAGCCCAGTCTCGACATCAACATTGGTGTTGTTGCTCACGGTACCGTTGAGCGTCATGGTATTGGTGGTGGTGGTGGTGTCGGTGCCGCCGCTGAACTTGGCCAGTTCGCTCGACTTGATGCTCGGCCCAAACCCGTCGACGTTGGTCGACTGGATCGACATCACTGCCTGGCTTGCAGCACCGGGCGCGTTACGCGCGACGCCGGGAGCCGCTCCCTGAGGTGCCAGCGAGGCGCTCGGCGAACCATGTGCCTGCGGCTGCGGCGCATCCGCACTCATGGCGGACAACGGCAGGCAGGTCGACAAAACCGCCAACAAAAGGCATGTGACAGATCGCATGAGACTATCTCCTGCGCCGACCCGGACATCGGTAGCCCGCCCGGATCGCGTGAAGTGGGTTGCGCTTGAAATTCAATCCTCTGACGCAGGCGTCAAAAACGCTGCGGGACGCCAGCCGGCATCCCGCAGCGTCAGGACTCCACTTATTGCGCTGGACCGACGTTCAAATTGGCCTGGACGTTTACGCCCTGCTGAATCAGCGAGCCGATGCCGCTGTTCTGCGAGATGACCAAAATGCCCGCTGCCGATTGCGCAGTGCCCGTCATGTTGTTGGACATGTCGAACTCACCAGCGTCGACCGACTGCGTGCCACCCGCGCCGCCCGCACCACCGGCTGCACCCGTGCCAGCGCCGCCCGCGGGCGAACCACCAGCACCACCCGCTCCACCGGTACCTGCTGTGGCATCGGCTGTTCCAGCGGCCCCGCCCGTCGCGGTGGAGGTGCCGCCCGTCGCCGTTGCTGCGCCAGCGGTCGGCGAACCAGCCGTGCTGCTGTTGCTTCCCGCAGTCGCCGAACCCGTGTTGTAGTAGCCACCCGCACTGGCATTGCCGCCGCCCGCGCGCGAATTACCACCGGCTGCGCCACTGAACGCCCCGGCACCACCAGCGAAGCTGCCGGCGTCACCGCCGCCGCCTGCGCCCGCGAACGCACCACCGGCACCGCCGCCCTTCCCACCGCGGCCACCGACAGCTATGCCGCCCAGGCCGTCGCCGCCTGAACCGCCGCGCCCGCCATTGGCGTTACCATTGTTGATGGCAACATTGCCGATGCCATGAACATGAATATCGGTGACCGTTCCATCCAGCGAGCTGACCGCAACGGCCTTGCTCGAGTCGAATGAATCGGATACCGACGCTGTTGCTGTACCACCGTTGTTGGCAGCTGCACTGCCTGCCGCCGAAGCATCGGCGTTCGAGATCACTTTCACTTTCGCATGGTTCGCACCCGTCGCGGACGCACCTGCCCCACCGGTGCTTGTGACGGTATTTTGCGCCATGGCTGGAAGAGTGAGTCCCAAACCAAGGCAAATCGCCGATACAAGTAATGTCTTGCTCATCACGTTCTCCCAACAGAATAATTGCCCCCTGTTTACGGAATGCCTTTCGGCAGGAGAATCCAGCAACATCCATGCCGGTTATGGCAGGTCGACTTGCCTCGTGGTTTTATTACTTATAATCAAGACGTTATTGAATTTATTTCATGCCGGGCGGCTGCGCGTTTGGGCGATTGAAAGTGAAATGTGGATCAGTTGTGTAACAGGCGTACGGGCGATCACCGGATGACGATTATCCGGGCCTGAATTTCCATTCGATATTCAATGATTTGGCGCGGGAAGGATCACGGGATACAAAAAAGCCCCGACTGTATCAACCCTGTTACACCTATGCGCCACTTGTCTACACATTGGCGGACGCTGCAGACGGCCATCCGTACACGAGCAAGCAGCCGGTCGACTTGATGCCGACCGGCTTGGGGCTTTTATCCATTCAACGCCAGGGGGAGGACGCTCGTCAGTCGCGCTTGTCGATCGGCACGTAGCTCTTGTCCTCGGGCCCGGTGTAATTCGCGCTGGGGCGGATGATCTTGCAGTCTTCGCGCTGCTCGATCACGTGGGCGCTCCAGCCGGAGGTCCGGGCGATCACGAACAGCGGCGTGAACATCGCCGTTGGCACGCCCATCATGTGATACGCGCTGGCGGAGAACCAATCGAGATTGGGGAACATCTTCTTCACCTCACCCATCACTTTCTCGATGCGCTCGGATACCTCGAACAGGGTCGGATTGCCGCCGTCGGTGCACAGCTTGCGCGAGACCTCCTTGATGATCTCGTTGCGCGGGTCGGACACCGTATACACCGGATGGCCAAACCCGATGATGATCTCCTTGCGCTCAACGCGCGCGCGGATGTCCGCCTCGGCTTCGGCCGCGTTGCGATAGCGCGCGATGATCTCCATCGCCACTTCGTTCGCGCCACCATGCTTGGGACCACGCAATGCACCGATCGCACCGGTGATGGCCGAATAGATGTCCGAACCCGTACCAGCAATGACGCGTGCGGCGAACGTCGAGGCGTTGAATTCGTGCTCGGCGTACAGCACCAGCGATTTGTCCAGTGCGTGCGCGTGCAGGTCGCTGGGCTTCTTGCCGTGCAGCAGGTGCAGGAAGTGCGCGGCAATCGAGTCGTCGTCGGTCTGCGTCTCGATGCGCTTGCCGTTGTGGCTGAAGTGGTACCAGTACAACAGCATCGAGCCGAAGCTGGCCATCAGACGATCGGCAATCTCACGCGCGCCGGTGACGTTGTGGTCGTCCTTTTCCGGCAACACCGTGCCGAGCACCGAGCAGCCGGTGCGCATCACGTCCATCGGATGCGTGGCGGCCGGCAGCAGCTCCAGCGCGGCCTTGACCGGCGCGGGCAAGCCGCGCAACCGCTTCAGCTGCGCGCGGTAATTGTTCAACTCGGTCCAATTCGGCAACACGCCGTGCACCAGCAGGTAAGCCACTTCCTCGAAGCAACCCTTGGCCGCGAGGTCGTGGATGTCATAGCCGCGGTAGTGCAGATCGTTGCCGCTGCGGCCGACCGTGCACAGCGCGGTGTTGCCTGCGGCCACGCCGGAAAGCGCGACGGATTTCTTGGCCTTGGGCAATGTTTGCGTGGTTTCGCTCATGGATGAATCCTCGATCGATGAAACTGCGCCGGCAACCCGACGAAGCAGTAGAAAAAGAGTGCAGCGTCAGTCAGTCGCCGGACTTGCCATCGGCAAACAGCTCGTCGAGCTTGCGTTCGTAAGCGTGGTAGTCGAGATAGTCGTACAGCTCCTCGCGGGTTTGCATGGTCGGTACCGCCGCCTTCTGGGTACCGTCGCGACGCACGGTCTCGTAGAAATTCAACGCGGCCTTGTTCATTGCCCGATACGCGCCGCAGCAGTACAGGATGATGTCGACATTGGCGCTGGCCAGTTCCTCGCGGGTAAACAGCGGGGTCTGGCCGAATTCGGTGATGTTCGCAAGGATCGGCACCTTCACTGCGGCCTTGAACTGGCGGTACTGCTCCAGCGTATAGATGGCTTCGGGGAAGATCATGTCGGCGCCGGCCTCAACGCACGCCTGGGCACGTTCGATCGCCGACTCCAGACCTTCCACCGCGATCGAATCGGTACGCGCCATGATCACGAACTGCTCATCGGTGCGAGCGTCCACGGCAGCTTTCACGCGATCGACCATCTCTTCTTTCGACACGATCGCCTTGCCGGGGCGATGACCGCAGCGCTTGGCGGCGACCTGGTCCTCGATGTGCAACGCGCCAGCACCGGCCTTGATCAGCGAACGCACGGTGCGCGCGATGTTGAACGCGCCGCCCCACCCGGTATCCACGTCGACCAGCAGCGGCAGGTCGCAGACGTCGGTGATGCGGCGGATGTCGGTGAGCACGTCTTCCATCGTGCTGATGCCCAGATCCGGCATGCCCAGCGAATTCGCCGCGACACCGCCGCCGGACAGGTAGATCGCCTTGAAGCCGGTGCGCTGGGCCATGCGCGCCGCGTAGGCGGTGATCGCACCGACGACCTGCAACGGTTGCTCCTGCGCAACGGCCGCGCGAAAACGCGCGCCGGGGGATGCCATCTTCGTCATGGGCTGCTCCGCGTAAAACCGACATTTTAGCGCACCCTCGCGGATGAGGTCGGCTGATTTGAGCGGATGGCCCGGCGATTCGCGAAATACTCAGCCGTCCTGGTCCGGCCCGTGCGCAAGTGCGCGCCGTATCTCGTCCAGCGCCGCCGGATCGTCCAGCGTGGACAGATCGCCGGGATCGCGCTGCTCGGCCAGTGCCTGCAGCGAACGGCGCAACAATTTGCCAGAGCGCGTCTTCGGCAGCGCATTCACCAGATAGATGCGTGACGGCTTCGCAAACGCCCCAAGCTGATCGACCACGCGTTGCTGCATGGCCAGCGCAATGCTGCCAGCGCCGTCGCCGGCGTCCTGTTTGAGCGTGGCGAACACGACCGGCAGCTGGCCTTTCAGTTCATCGTGCATACCAATCACTGCAGCCTCGGCGACCGCCGGATGACTGGCGACCGCTTCTTCAATTTCTCGGGTACCGAGCCGATGTCCGGCGACATTGATGACGTCATCGGTACGGCCGAGTATCCATGTGTAGCCCTCGTCGTCGCGGATCGCCCAGTTCAGCGAGCTGTACAGCAGTTCCGTGAAGTGGCTGAAATAGCTGGCAACGTAACGTTCGTCGTCGCGCCATACGGTGGTAAGGCAGCCCGGTGGCAGCGGCGGTTCGAACACCAGCACACCTTTGCAGTGCGGTGCGACTTCGTCGCCGCTGTTCTCGTCGATGACCTTCATCTTGTAACCCGGTGCCGGCAGTCCCGGCGAACCCAGTTTCACCGGCTTCAGATCCAGCCCGGGCATCAGCGTGATCGCCGGCCAGCCGGTTTCGGTCTGCCAATAGTTGTCGATCACCGGCACACCGAGTGCCTCGGTGATCCACTGTGCAGTGGGCTCGTCCAGCGGCTCGCCAGCGAGGAACAACCAATGTAGCGCAGACAAGTCGTACTTCTTCAGCCAGGCCGGGTCCTGCTTCTTCAGCACACGGATAGCCGTGGGCGATGAGAAAAGTGTGCGCACACCATATTTTTCGCATAGCTGCCACCAGACGCCGGGGTCGGGCCGCGTTGGCAAACCTTCGTAAAGCAGCGACGTGGCGCCGCCAATCAGCGGACCGTAGACGTTGTAGGAATGACCCACCGCCCAGCCCACGTCCGAGGTGGAAAACATCACCTGGCCAGGCGCGATGTCGAACACCGTGCGGATCGACAACGCCATCGCCACCGCATAGCCGCCGACATCGCGCTGGATACCTTTCGGCTTGCCGGTCGTGCCGGAGGTGTAAAGCAGGTAGCTCGGTTCGTTCGATTCCAGCCAGGTGACGGGTACTTCTGCGCCCTTGCATTGCGTGCGCAGGCTGGCGTAGTCGAGGTCGCGACCGGCCACATAGGTCATCAGCGGATCCAGGCCCCGATCGACGATCAGCACATGCGGAGGGGGTGAGCTCGACTCGGCAAGCGCGGCATCCACCAATGGCTTGTAGGTAATCACCTTGCCGCCGCGCATGCCGGCATCGGTGGCGATAAGCAGCTTCGGTTGCGCATCGTCGATGCGCAATGCCAGGTTGTGCGCGGCAAAGCCGCCGAACACGACCGAATGGATTGCCCCGATACGCGCGCAGGCCAGCATCGCAAACGCCGCCTCGGCGATGTTCGGCAGATAGATCACCACGCGGTCGCCCTTGCCCACCTCCAACTGCTCCAGCACCGCAGCAAATACATTGACCTCGCGATGCAGCTCTCGATAGGTGAATTCACGCGTGATGCCGGTCTCGCCGGAAATGGCCACCAGCGCAAGTTGCTCGCCACGCTCGGCAAGGTGACGGTCCAGCGCGTTGTAACAGAGGTTGGTGGTGCCACCGACGAACCAGCGACGGAATGGCGGGCGCGATTGGTCGAGAATTTGCTGCGGTGGTGTTTCCCAATGGATCAACCGCGCCTGCTCGGCCCAGAACCGCTCTGGCTGCTCGATCGACTGCCGGTAGAAATCCTCGTAACGCATAGCTGCGTCCTTCCGACGTGAGAACCTCAAGCCTAGACCAGATGCGGTGCAGCAAGGCACCCCACTTCCGCGCACGCCCCAAAGAAAACGGGCCGGCAAAAGCCAGCCCGTCATGCCGCTCCTCCCCCTGCTAGCAGGGGGAGGTTGGGAGGGGGTTGTCCGAGCTTGCGAATGAGATCAAGAGCACCCCTCCCCAGCCCTCCCCTGCATGCAGGGGAGGGAGCAGAGCAAGTCCTCGCCGGATAGAGCTCATGCCCTACTCGCAGCGAAAGACTTCGTGTCCGATGTTACTTCTGCGCGAACAGATGCTCGACGCCAGCGCGCTCTTCGCGCAGTTCCTTGTCGGTGGCGTCCATGCGGGCGCGCGAGAACGGGTTGATTTCCAGGCCCTGCACGATTTCGTACTTGCCGTTCTTCACGGTGACCGGATAGCCGTAGATCACGCCCGGGGCGATGCCATACGAACCGTCGGACGGGATGCCCATCGAGACCCAGTCGCCTTCGGCGGTGCCGTGCGCCCAGAAGTGCATGTGGTCGATGGCGGCCGAGGCTGCCGACGCTGCCGACGACGCACCACGCGCCTTGATGATCGCTGCACCGCGCTGCTGCACGGTCGGGATGAAATCGCTTTCGTACCAGCTCTGGTCAATCAGCGAGATGGCCGCCTTGCCGTTGACGGTGGCGTGGTGGATGTCGGGGTACTGGGTAGAGCTGTGATTGCCCCAGATCGTCATCTTCCGGATGTCGGTCGTGTGGGCGCCGGTTTTTTCAGCCAGCTGGCTCAAGGCGCGGTTATGGTCCAGACGCACCATCGCGGTGAAGCACTTCGGATCCAGATCCGGGGCGTTTTGTTGGGCGATCAGCGCGTTGGTGTTCGCCGGATTGCCGACCACCAGCACCTTCACGTCGCGCTTCGCATGCGCGTTCAGCGCCTTGCCCTGCGGGCCGAAGATCGCGCCGTTGGCTTCCAGCAGATCCTTGCGCTCCATGCCCGGGCCGCGCGGACGCGCGCCGACCAGCAGTGCGTAATCGACGTCCTTGAACGCGACGTTGAGGTCGTCGGTGGCAACCACGCCGGCCAGGGTCGGGAACGCGCAGTCGTTCAATTCCATCACCACACCCTGCAGCGACGGCAGCGCCGGGGTGATTTCCAGCAGGTGCAGGATCACCGGCTGGTCAGGACCCAGCATGTCGCCCGCAGCAATGCGGAACAGCAGTGCATAACCGATCTGACCGGCAGCACCGGTAACGGCAACTCGAACGGGGGCTTTCATCTTGGCAACTCCTTCGGGGAATAAGGCAAGGTCCACATCCTTACGATGCGAACCAAAACGAATCGATCAGCTCAGCTCGGCAAAAAACTCGGTGATGCGTGCAAGTCCCGGCGCCAGCTGCGCAGTCGGACAGGTATAGGAAATACGCATGGCGCGCGGCTCGCCAAATGCCGAACCCGGCACGCAGGCGACGCCCTTGGCCTCCAGCAGCGCGGCGCAGAACTCGACATCATTGTTGATCTTCACGCCGTTGTGGCTCTTGCCGAACGCTACCGAGATATCCGGGAACGCATAGAACGCGCCCTGTGGTCGCGGGCAGACTATGCCGGGTATCGCACCCAATGCGGCAACGACCAGATCGCGCTTGCCGGCGAATTCCCTGCATTTGGCCTGCGGGATGTCCTGCGGGCCGGCGAACGCCGCTACCGCCGCCGCCGTGATGACCTCAGGCACGCTGGTGATGTGGTTGGAGTTCAGCGTGGTGACCGCCTTGGCCACCGATTCGGGACCGGCAATCAGACCGACGCGCCAACCCGGCATGCCGTACGTCTTGGAGACGGAGTCGACGAAGATGACCCGCTCGCGCAGTTCGGGCCTGGCGATCGCAAAATTGTGGTAACCGATACCGTCAAACACCATCGAGTTGTAGATGTCGTCGGTGATGATCCAGGTGTCCGGATGTTGCGAGAGCACGTCGGCCAACGCGGCGATTTCCGCGCCCGTGTACACCATGCCCGTGGGGTTGGACGGGTTGTTGAACAGGAACACCTTGGGCTTGCGCGCCAGCGCCGCATCGAGCTGCGCGGGGGTGAGCTTGTAGTTCTGCTCGGAGCCGCACGGCATCACATTGACCTTGGCACCCACGATGTCGGCGATATCGCGATAGGTGGTCCAGTACGGCGCCGCGAAGCAGATCTCGTCACCCTCGTTCAGCAGTGCCTCGGCCAGGTTGTACAGCACCTGCTTGGCGCCAATGCCGATGGAGAGATTCATGCGGCCATAGCCAGTGAACCCGAGCGCCTCGATGTGCTTGAGGAACGCATCCAGCAGCGGCTCGGCACCGCGATTGCTGCCGTATTGACCGGAATCGTGCAGCAGTGCCTCGCGCGCCGCGGCGTATACATGCTCGCCAGGCAGGAAATTCGGCACACCGATCGAAAAGCTGATGATGTCGCGGCCGGCGGCCTTGAGCTGCTTGGCCTTCTCCGCAATCACCATGATCGCGCTGGGTTTGGCACGGCCGACACGCTGGGCAAGCTGGGGCATGGTTCTCTCTGCAGTGGGGATAAAGGCAGCAAACCGGCGAATTTTAGCATGGGGTGATCGTTGTCTCGATCCAGCTGCAAAAGTTTGCGAGACCGGAACGCATCGGCATGCGCGCCATGGTGCATTCCGGCTGCGCTAGTTGCATGATGCGGGCGCCAGCCGTGGTTCACTTGGCTTAGTGCGGCTAGGGCATGGGCCAGCAGGGATACCGGCCCGTCATACGCAGGGGAATTAACTCACCATCACATCTACAGAAGGACACCGTATATGCATTGGCTATGGGTAATCATCATCGGTCTGATCGTCGGCATCATCGCCAAGCTCATCCGCGGCGGCAGTGATTCCATGGGGTTCATCGTCACGATCATCATCGGTATCCTCGGCTCGTTCCTGGCCACCTTCGTGGGGGAGAAGCTTGGCCTGTGGGACGCCACTGGCTTCATCCACTTCCTGGCGTCGATCGGCGGCGCGATCGTGCTGCTGGCGATCTACCACATGCTGTTCAAGCCCCAAGGTTCCTCGTAATACCTCTTTGTAATACCTCGCGTCGGTGGAGCCTTGCGCTCCACCGACGCCCTGATCGCGCTGAGCCGAAGCTTCAGGCCGTTTTGCTGAACAGCTTGCCGGCCAGTCCCGCGAGCGAAGCCAGATCGAAGCCAGCTTCCTGCCCCTGCGCCGGCACCTGCCCATCCGGGGTCAGATGGTCGACCGCGTGCGGCAGCACCTGCGAAAGCTGTGCAAGCAACTGGCTCGGGTCCACACCGAGCTTGCCGGCAGCCTCCTGCACCATCGGGCCCAGACCACCATTCTGCAGCGCCTGGCCGAGCTGGTCGCTGGATACCGGTTGATTCGCGCCGGTGCCGACCCACGACTGCACCGCGTCACCCAGACCATGCTGTTGCAGCATGCTGGTCAATCCTTGTACGCCACCGGCACGCTGGATCAGCTGCCCTGCAACCGAAACCAGTGAGCCGCCACTAACCGCATTGTCCTGGCTGCCGCCCAGCAGACTATCGAGAAATGACATTGCCATACTCCTTGTAGAGTGGAAGTCGGTGTAGCCGATCGATTTTAGGGCGATACCCACCTGGTCGTGGTGACAAAATTGTGAACAAAAAGAAAGCCGCCGTTGTGACAACGGCGGCTCTCGACAGATCACCCGAACAGCGGATGGATCAGCCGCGCTGATCGAGCACCGCGTTCCACTCCTTCACGCGATCGGACTGCGCGGCAAGCAGCGCATCCGCATCGCCTTCCACGGTGACTTTCTCGATCACGTCGCCCTGCTGGATCGCGTTGACTACGTTCATGTCTGCCGCATCGAGCACCTCACCGAACACGCTGTGCTTGCCGTCCAGCCATGGCGTTGCGCCGTGCGTGATGAAGAACTGGCTGCCATTGGTCCGCGGGCCGGCATTGGCCATCGACAATACGCCCGGCTTGTCATGCCGCAGCGACGCATTGAATTCGTCCTCGAACTTGTAGCCCGGGCCGCCGCGACCGCTGCCTTCGGGGCAACCACCCTGAACCATGAAGTCGGCGATCACCCGATGAAACGACAGCCCATCGTAATAGCCGCGCCTGGCCAGGTTGACGAAATTGGCCACCGTGACCGGCGCCTTGTCTTCATGCAGACGCAGATGGATCGGGCCGCGGTTGGTGGTGAAGGTGACATTGATGGTCATGGGGAGTCCTTGGGTTCAAAAGCTGCAACGTGCGATGGCACGGGCATGGGGCTCCCAAGAATAACCCAGCGGCTGCGGGCGAGACAGATAGTTGCGGCAGACCTTCGCAGCGCGCCCTAAGACAGGCCCAGCTTGCCGGGATCAAGGGCGCCAGCACCGCGCGGCTGTGCCGCCGGCGTCGGCACGTCAGTCGCCCATGCGGTGGCTTCGTAAAGATGCGACCACAGCCGATCCAGCGCTATATAACCATACGGCAGCAACGGAACATGGCGTTCGCCAAAGCCAGGTAGCGACAGGAACGCATCGAAATGCTGCGCATACGGCACCCTCCAATAGATGGGGCGACGCCCTTCGGCGCGCAACCACGCCACATAGGGCTCGGAGCTGAACGCCGTCGGCAGCAGCCCATCGCTCGCCCCGTGCACTACCCACAGCGGCAGGTCATGGCGGGGCAGCCGGGCCGCGGTCGCGTTGATGGAGGCGTGCAAGGCCTGCGCTTCATGATCATGACCCGTCCACAGCGCGCGCAGGCATTCGCTGCCTATCAGGGTGGGATCCGTCGAGACGTTGGTGCCACCGAACAGCCCAACGCCATTGCCCGGCGGAATGCCCGAGCCATCGGCCCACCAGGCCGCCTTGGTGGCGGGGTCGGACACACCCGGCCGACCGTCGGCACCCATCGCTGCATAGTGGAAGCCGCATGGCATGTCGGTCGCACCGCGACGCAGATAAGACGAAGCGTAGCCGGCGCCGAGCACCCGCCACAGGTCGAACGCAGTGGTGCTGGCCGCCGTGCTCATCGCTTCGTCGGTCCAGCCCCTGGTATGCAGATACTGCCAGGCTTGCTCCGACTGTTCCGCCATGCTGTTGCCGGACAGTTTGCCCTGCGCACGAAGACTGGCGCCGCGCAGCGGCCATGCCGGCAATGGCTTGCCGTTCGGCCCGCGCGCGAATGGCGCGCTGGCGAAACGCTCGCTGCTCAACGCACATGGCAACCAGATCGCTGCCTCGGTGGCGTAGTCGTACAACGCGCGGCCTTGTTCTGCCACGTGCACGTTCGGTTCCAGCGCAACGACGCCGGCGAACAGGTGATCGTGATCGAGCCCGGCCGCCTGCAGCACCGCGGCACCGCCATTGGAGAGGCCAGTGGCGATGATCCTGGTGTTCTGCGGCGTGAACGGAGCCTCGGCAGGAAACGCGCGGTCCAACATGGCCAGCCCGAACCTCGCTGCCTGGATCACATGCCTGCCCCAGTCAGCCTCGGGATTATCGCCCGAGTTCATCTGCTTGACTGCGATGCCTGCGCCGGCTGGTGCCGGTGGCGGCACGAACTCCAGCTCGGCGGAGCCACGTCTGGCGCGACGGCCATCCAGCGCCACGCCGCTGTCGTCAGCGAAATCGAAATAGCCGGGGCCCGTACCTTTGTCCGTATACGCCACCGCGCAACCACGCGGCAGGCCCCAGGCACCTGCCAGCGCGATCGCGCCATAGATGCCGCGCGAACCCGAAGAGGCTGTTACCACCAGACAACACCTGGCCCGGTCGAAATGACTGGGTACCTGCAGCAGCACGCGATGCGGCGAGCGTGCACCCGGGATGCGCGCGAACGCCTGATATTCATGACCCGGCACATCGGGTACGCCACCGTAGACGCTGCCATAACCGCCCAGCGGCCCCAGATCGGCGATGCCTTTCCAGCTGGTCTGGATCGCGCGCCGGCGCAGTTCCTCCGCGGTGGGTTGCAACGGGTCGGCAAACGGCAACGGGGCGCCAGCCAGCCCGCTCAGTCCCAGACCTGCGCTCAACAGGTCATCCTGGCCGCGATGCTCGGTGACACGCACTTCGCCGTAGTCGACATCACTCATCGCATGCTCCTTGAATACGGGGCGGTCGGCAGAGGGCTAATGCAGCAGACTCGACCGACCGTGGCTAGTTTGATGCCATCGGCACAAACAAAGGGGGCTGAGAAGACGTCCCGACCTCGACGGCTGCGCCGTGGCTCGCTACTGTCCTGTTGAACCCATGACCCGGAAAGCGCAGAACAAAGCATGTCGGAAGCCATCAACAACGCGGTGTCGGAGGGCGGCCTCCCATGGCATAGATCGTGGCCCGCGGATGAACTGGAACACGTGCCCTTGTGCCCCGTCTGCGGCGGCGCTACGCGCGAGATGCTGCATGAAAATCTGGTGGACAACGTATTCTTTGTTGCGCCCGGCCACTGGACTCTCTATCGCTGTATGCAATGCAAAAACGCCTACCTTGATCCCCGGCCGGATCAGGCGAGCATCGGCAAAGCCTATGGCACTTACTACACCCATGCCGCCGGCGAAACGCGGGCAGGATCGGGCACATCCGGCGCGTTGCATCGCCTGAAACTGAGGCTGTCGAACGGTTATGTGAATCAGCGCTATGGAGCCCGGCGCGAACCAGCCAGCCCGTCGGGCAGTTGGGTCGCAAAGCTATTGCCAAGGCAGCGGCAGCGGCTGGATGTCGAGTTCCGCTATCTGCCCAGGCCCCGCGCCGGTCAAACGTTGCTGGACATCGGCTGTGGCAACGGGGACTTCCTGCTGAATGCGCGCGAAGCGGGCTGGGATGTTGCGGGTCTCGACCCCGACCCCAAGGCCGTCGCTGTCGCGACACAGCGCGGACTCGAGGTCAGTGTGGGTTCGGTCGAATCGCTGACGGATCAGTCGGGCTGCTTCGACGCGATCACGCTAAGTCACGTTCTGGAACATGTGCATGAGCCCAACCTTGTAGTCCAGGCGATCCACCGCCTGTTGAAACCGGGCGGTGTCGTCTATGTCGACACGCCAAATATCGAAAGCAAGGGAGCGCAGTTCTGGGGAAAGAATTGGCGAGGCCTGGAAACGCCGCGGCACCTCGTGCTTTTCAGCCCTGAGGGTCTTGTCGGGCTGCTGAAAGCCAGTGGATTTGAAAACCTCCAGATCAAGCGTCGCACCGCCGTGAGGAAATTCGTGTACCTGAGCAGTCTGCGCATGCAACGGGGTAAATCACCGAACGGTCGCGAGCCGGCCAAGCTTCCGTTGATGCTGCGGATGAGATTGAAGTACGCGGTCACCGGTGCCGGGCAGGAAGAATTCCTGACCTTGATTGCATGGAAAAAAGGGGCCTGAAAAATGGTGCGTGGATCACCGCCGCGCCCTGCTTCAATCGGCTTGGCGTAAGCACACGGGCATGGACGGACCGGTCGGCCCGCCAGGCGTTCCATGAACGGATAATCGAAATGACGGGCAAGTTGTCACATAAGTCCGTATAATTGGTCGATTCACTCTTCAAGAATCCTGCGCGACGGCCACCGAGCCGCCCGAGTCGATCACATGTCTATCGAAAAACTGCGCAATATCGCCATCGTCGCCCACGTCGATCACGGCAAGACCACTCTCGTCGATTGCCTGCTCAAGCAGTCCGGCACGTTCTCCGAACGTACCGTGCTGGCCGAGCGCGTGATGGACTCGAACGACCAGGAAAAGGAACGCGGCATCACCATCCTGGCCAAGAACACGGCCATCGAGTGGAACGGCAACCGCATCAACATCGTCGACACCCCGGGCCATGCCGATTTCGGCGGCGAAGTGGAGCGCGTGTTGTCGATGGTTGACTCCGTGCTGATCCTGGTTGACGCGATGGACGGCCCGATGCCGCAGACGCGCTTCGTGACGCAGAAGGCGTTCGACATGGGCTTCAAGCCGATCGTCGTGATCAACAAGATCGATCGCCCTGGCGCGCGCCCTGACTGGGTGCTGGACCAGACGTTCGACTTGTTCGACCGCCTTGGCGCGACCGACGAGCAGCTCGACTTCCCGGTGGTCTACGCGTCCGCCCTGCACGGCTACGCCAGCCTCGACAGCAACGCGCGCGAAGGCGACATGACCCCGCTGTACGAAGCGATCATGCAGCATGTGAAGGCGCCGGACGTGGATCCGGACGGCCCGTTCCAGATGCGCATCAGCCAGCTCGACTACAACAGCTACGTCGGCCTGATCGGCATTGGCCGCATCCAGCGTGGCAAGGTCAAGACCAACCAGCAGGTGTCGGTGGTCGATCGCCACGGCAAGAAGCGCACCGGCAAGGTGCTGCAGGTACTGGGCTTCATGGGCCTTGAGCGCCGCGAAGTGCCAGAAGCCGAAGCGGGCGACATCGTCGCCATCTCCGGCGTGGAAGGCCTCAGCATCTCCGACACCGTTTGCCAGCTCGACACGCCGGAAGCGCTCGAAGCGCTGACCGTCGACGAGCCGACCATCAGCATGACGTTCCAGGTGAACAATTCACCGTTCGCCGGCAACAAGGATCGCAGCGGTGGCAAGTTCATCACCAGCCGCCAGATCCGCGAGCGCCTCGAGCGCGAGACGCTGCACAACGTGGCGCTGAAGGTCGAGGAAGGCTCCGACCCGGACAAGTTCCTGGTCTCCGGCCGTGGCGAGCTGCACCTCTCGGTGCTGATCGAAAACATGCGTCGCGAAGGCTACGAGCTGGCCGTGTCGCGCCCGGAAGTCATCATCAAGGAAATCGACGGCAAGATGATGGAGCCGATCGAACAGCTGGTGGTGGACGTCGAGGAAGTGCATCAGGGCGGCGTGATGGAGCGCCTGGGCATGCGCAAGGGCCAGCTGAAGAACATGGAATCGGACGGCCGCGGTCGCGTGCGTCTGGACTATGAAATCCCGGCGCGTGGCCTGATCGGCTTCCAGACCGAGTTCCGCACCCTGACCCAGGGTTCGGGCCTGCTGTTCCACGTGTTCGACCACTACGGCCCCAAGGCCGAGGGCGCGATCGCCAAGCGCCAGAACGGCGTGATGATTGCGAACGCCGCCGGCGCCACGCCTGCGTATTCGCTCGGACCGCTACAGGAGCGCGGCAAACTGTTCGCTGCCGAAGGTGACCAGGTGTACGAGGGTCAGCTCGTCGGCATCCACGCCAAGGACAACGACCTCACCGTCAACGCGATCAAGCCCAAGCCGCTGACCAACATGCGCGCCTCAGGCAAGGACGACGCGATCCAGCTGACGCCGGCCACCAAGTACTCGCTCGAACAGGCGCTGGAATTCATCGAGGACGACGAGCTGGTCGAAGTCACCCCGAAGGAAATCCGCCTGCGCAAGCGTCACCTCACCGAGAGCGACCGCAAGCGTTCCTCGCGCGGCTGAGTTTGACGTCACCGATTTCACCGATTGATCAGAAGGCCGCCGCAAGGCGGCCTTCTGCTTTTTCCTGCTCCCTCCCCTGCTCGCAGGGGAGGGTTGGGGTGGGGTCGCTCTTCGCCCAAAGATCAAAAGCACCCCCTCCCAACCTCCCCCTGCAAGCAGGGGGAGGAGCAAAGCGTGACGCCTCAAACCCGACACGTAGGTTGGGGTGAGCGCCAGCGATGCCCAACATTCCCGCAGCAAAACGTTGGGCATCGCTGGCGCTCACCCCAACCTACGCAGCTGCTTTGCTCCTGCGCCTGGAGGAGCGCGCAAGCTGGCTCTACTCAAGCTTTCGCCTTCACGCCCATCACCCGCAATCCCGGCCGCTGCCGCGCCAGCTTGCGCAGCAGCTCAGCGAAGGCCTGCAGGTCGGCATGCCACGGTGAGGCATCGCGCCAGTACAGCGCGATTTCGCGGCCCGGTGCGTGACCCTTGAGCTTGGCCAGCACGATGTTCGGCATCGAAGCCAGCCGCTCGTGCGCCAGCGCGGGCACGAGTGCGTAACCGCCGCGCAGGCTGACCAGCGCAGCAAGGCTTTCCAGACTGACATCCTGCACATGGCCATGCTCGCTGCCATCGCCATCGAGACCGTCCGCATGGCTCTCGGCCATCAGGGTCGCCTCAGCGGGATCAAGCTGATCGAGCGCGATGCTGCTCTGTCCGGCCAGCCGATGATCGGCGCGCAGCATCAGTTCCCACGGCTCGAAGAACAGTGGCCGCATGGCGATGCCGGTGAGTCCCGACACTGGCGTTGCCAGCACGGCGTCGAGTTCGCCCTCGTGCAGCCGACGCAACAAGCCGCGTGGTTTGCCTTCGGAAATACCCAGTCGCGCGCCCGGAAAATGCTGCGGAAATGGCGTGATCAGATGTGGCAGCAGGTACGGCCCGAGCGACGCTGGCACGCCGAGGCGCAACTCGCCACCAAACGCAACGGCACCAGCGCGGGCGACTTGCTGCAGGTGCTCGGCGGCGGCGAGCACGGCATCGATCTGCAGCAGCAGCTGTTGACCGCCGGCGGTGGGGACCACGCGGCGACCACCCCGCTCGAACAACGGCGCACCCAGCGCCTGCTCCACTTTCTGCACCTGGTGCGACAGCCCGGACGGGCTGATGTGCATCGCGCGCGCCGCACTGTTGAAACTGCCATGGCGATGCACGGCCTGGACCAGTCCGAGATCGCGCAACGAGACGGCGGCGAGGGTCATCGAAATCATCGAACGCTGCATGTCATCAAAGGCGTTTGTGTGCGGTGGTCATCGGGCTCATCCTGTGCGGCGAGGTCAGCTACAAGCGTTGGCGCAGTTTACCCGTCACGCCGGCCGTGCAAGCGCCCCGCAGATCATTCTGCGATTGAGCGACGCGACCAGTAGCAGCATGACGGCATGGACGGATCAGTTCGCAGCCATCCGGCGTTTGCGCGATAATTGCGCTTTTGCCGGGCCGGCGAGCACCCCATCACGCCCTTGCCCACCGCCTTTGTTCGGTCATCCCAGCCGCAGGATCAGCCAGGAGCACTCCCATGAAAGATACCTTTTCCGTACGCGACACCCTCGAGGTCAATGGCCAGCGCCATGTCTTCGCCAGCCTGACCAAGCTTGGCGAGCGTTTTGACCTGAAGCGGCTGCCGTACTCGCTGAAGATCCTGCTGGAAAACCTGCTGCGTCACGAAGACGGCGTGGATGTGACCTCGAAGGAAATCGAGGCGATCGCCAAGTGGGACGCGAAGGCCGAACCGGCAGTCGAGATTGCGTTCATGCCGGCGCGCGTCGTGCTGCAGGACTTCACCGGCGTGCCCTGCGTGGTCGACCTGGCCGCGATGCGCGATGCGGTAGTGAAGCTCGGCGGCGATGCGACCCAGATCAATCCGCTGGCACCGGCAGAATTGGTTATCGACCACTCGGTGCAGGTCGATGTCTACGGCTCGGAAAGCGCGCTGGAGCAGAACGTCGCGATCGAATTCGAGCGCAACCAGGAGCGCTACTCGTTCCTGCGCTGGGGTCAGAAAGCGTTCAACAACTTCAAGGTCGTTCCCCCACGCACCGGCATCGTGCATCAGGTGAACCTGGAGCACCTGGCCCGCGTCGTGTTCACCTCGGACATCGGCGGCGAGAGCTGGGCCTATCCGGATACCGTCTTCGGTACCGATTCGCACACCACCATGATCAACGGCCTGGGCGTGCTCGGCTGGGGCGTCGGTGGTATCGAGGCCGAGGCCGCGATGCTGGGTCAGCCGTCCTCCATGCTGATCCCGCAAGTGGTCGGCTTCAAGCTCAAGGGCAAGCTGCCCGAAGGCGTCACCGCCACCGACCTGGTGCTCACCGTCACCCAGATGCTGCGCAAGCTCGGCGTGGTCGGCAAGTTCGTCGAGTTCTTCGGCAACGGCCTCAAGCACTTGCCGCTGGCCGATCGCGCGACCATCGCGAACATGGCACCGGAATACGGCGCGACCTGCGGCATCTTCCCGATCGATCAGGAAGCGCTGAACTACATGCAGCTGTCCGGCCGCAGCGCCGCACAGATCAAGCTCGTCGAGGCGTACGCCAAGGCGCAGGGCATGTGGCACGACGAGCACAGCATCGAGCCGACGTTCACCACCACCCTGGAACTGGACCTGGCCGAAGTGCGCCCGTCGATGGCCGGCCCCAAGCGCCCACAGGATCGCGTGCTGCTGGAAGCCGTGCAACAGAGTTTCCTCGACGTGGTCGGCTCGCTCACCGCGAACCGCAAATCGAAGAGCAACGCCGCCAACGACTTTGCCAATGAAGGCGGCGCCACGGCGATCGGCAACCCGGCCAACGCGATCACCAACGGTGGTGTGCGCGTTGAAATGGACGGCCAGAGCTTCAAGGTCGGCGACGGATCGGTAGTCATTGCCGCGATCACCTCGTGCACCAATACGTCCAACCCGGCGGTGATGCTGGGCGCCGGCCTGGTCGCGAAAAAGGCCGCCGCGCGTGGCCTGAAGGCCAAGCCGTGGGTGAAGACCTCGATCGGACCGGGCTCGCTGGTGGTCAGCGACTACCTCAAGAAGACCGGCCTGCTGGAAGAGCTCGAGAAGATCGGCTTCTACATCGTCGGCTATGGCTGCACCACCTGCATCGGCAACTCCGGTCCACTGCCGGCTGAAATCAGCCACGCCATTGGCGAGGGTGATCTGGCGGTAGCCTCGGTACTCTCGGGCAATCGCAATTTCGAAGGCCGCGTGCATCCGGAAGTGAAGATGAACTACCTGGCCTCGCCGCCACTGGTGGTTGCCTACGCGCTGGCCGGCACGCTGGATATCGACCTGACCAAGGATGCGATCGGCACCGGCAGCGATGGCAAGCCGGTGTACCTGAAGGACATCTGGCCGTCCAATCAGGAAATCTCCGACGCGATCGCCGGCGCGATCAATCCGGCGATGTTCGAGAAGAACTATGCCGACGTGTTCAAGGGCGACAGCCGCTGGAACCAGATCGCCTCGCCGGATGGCGCCTTGTTCAAGTGGGACGATTCCACCTACATCAAGAACCCCCCGTACTTCGATGGCATGAGCAAGGAAGCCGGCACGATCGAAGACATCCACGGCGCAAGCGTGCTCGGTCTGTTCGGCGACTCGATCACCACCGATCACATCTCGCCGGCCGGCTCGATCAAGAAGGACAGCCCGGCGGGCCGCTTCCTAATCAGCAAGGGTGTCGAGCCGAAGGACTTCAACTCCTACGGTTCGCGCCGTGGCAACGACGATGTGATGGTGCGCGGCACATTCGCCAACATCCGTATCAAGAACCTGATGCTCAGCGGTGTCGAAGGCGGCTTCACGCTGCACGTGCCGAGCGGCGAGCAGCTGGCGATCTACGACGCCGCCGTGAAGTACAAGGCGACGAAGACCCCGCTGGTGGTGTTCGCCGGCAAGGAATACGGCACCGGCTCGTCACGTGACTGGGCGGCCAAGGGCACCCTGCTGCTGGGCGTGAAAGCGGTAATCGCCGAGAGCTTCGAGCGCATCCATCGCTCCAACCTGGTGGGCATGGGTGTGCTGCCGTGCACGTTCAAGAACGGTGAGAACGCCCAGTCGCTGGGTCTGACCGGCAAGGAAACCTTCGACATCACCGGTCTGGACGACGGCAAATCGAAGGAAGCCACGGTGACCGCCACCGCCGCCGACGGCAGCAAGAAGCAGTTCACCGTGCAGGTGATGTTGCTGACGCCGAAAGAACGCGAGTTCTTCCGCCACGGCGGCATCCTGCAGTACGTGCTGCGTCAGCTGGCCGGCAAGAAAGCCGCCTGAGTCTCGGCCACATCTTGAGCAAGAAAAAAAAAGCGCCCCGGATTTGAACTGCACCCCAGAAGTTGGACACCCGTCCAATCTCTGGGGTGTTTTTCATGGCGAAGTACGATGAGCGATTCAAGCTCAAGGTGGCCCGGGAAGGTGCGCAAGGCGCCGCCGGATTGAGGG